>MDSZ01088861.1_pt1 | contig 21624 bp, 20 predicted proteins | sample 811201 | NCBI WGS metagenome assembly MDSZ01 (sample SAMN05326647, study PRJNA326480) | marine metagenome | isolation source: seawater | place: Indian Ocean: North | collected 2010 | reverse complement strand
TCGCTCCTAAACCTAATAAAAAAATCAAAACTTTTTTGCAAAAAAATAGTTTTTCTTATAGAGCCAAGTGGCAAATATACAATAAGGGCAATAGCAACAAAAAATGAATTTCAATAAATTTAAAATTTAAAAATTTATTTTTTATGAAAGGTCAATCTTATTTTTTACAGTAAAGCTGATACATTATTTTTATTAAAAAATAAACTGAAGAAATCAAAAATTCCAAAACTGTTAATTTTAGAGTTTAGCGATTGGAGTAGAAATCAGAAAAAATGTTTAAAAAAAATTTATTCATTTTTTTCTGAATGTAATTTAATAATTAGATCATCTGTTAAGGAGGAGGATGGAACATCAAAATCATTTGCGGGGTATTTTGATTCAGTTGCAAATATAAATCTCCAGGATGAAACACTTATTATCAAAGCAATTAAAAAAGTTTTTAGCAGTTACAGAAAAACTAAATTGAGAAAAAATTCACAAATTTTAATTCAACAAATGATTGAGGATGTTTCTATGAGTGGTGTAATCTTAACTAAAGATATAAACACTGGAGCTCCATATTATGTAATAAACTACGATGATGAAACGGGCAGAACTGATACAGTTACAGCAGGAACAGACTACAAAAACAGATCTTTATATATTTTAAGAGGTCAAGAAAATTCTTTAGAATCTAAAAGGTTTATAAATTTAATTAAAAGTGTAAAAGAAATTGAAAAAATATTTAAATCAAATGAAATAGATATAGAGTTCGCTCTAGATAAAAATAATATTGTTTATATTTTTCAAATTAGAAAAATTACAACGTATAATTATTGGGATGAAACCCTAGAAAAAAAAATAAAAAAAGAGATTGAGTCTATACAAATATTTCTTACAAAAAGATTTGAAAGAATAAAAAATATCTATGGTAAGAAAAGTATTTTTGGTCAGATGCCAGATTGGAATCCTGTAGAAATGATAGGAAGATCTCCAAAAGCATTGGCTTTATCATTATATAAATTTCTTATAACAGATCATATTTGGCGTGACGCTCGATTAGAAATGGGCTACAACATTCCAATAGGTATGCCATTAATGATTTCACTTTCTGGTGTTCCATATATAGACTGTAGGCTAAGCTTTAATTCTTTTCTACCAAAAGGATTACCTAAAAAAATTTCTGAAAAAATTGTAAATGCTTGGCTTAAACGCTTAGAGAAATTTCAACATCTGCATGACAAAATTGAATTTGAAATTATTACCTCAGAATTTACGTTCAATTTTGATGAAAAAATTCAGTCTACCATTCCAAATGTTTTATCAGAAAATGAATTAAATGAATTTAGAAAACATATTAAAAAATTAACAAAAGACTTAATTCTTAATAAGAAAGCAAGTATTTCTGATCAATTAGAAAAAATAAAAATTTTAGAAAGAAAAAATGAAAAAATTAACTCCTTAAAAAACTATGATCTTAATATTCTTGTAAGCCTTTTAGAGGATTGTAAAATTTATGGCACACTTCCTTTTTCTATTTTAGCTAGACATGGTTTTATTGCTCAATCAATATTAAAATCTTTAGTTTCAAAAAAAATTATATCGGTTTCGGAGTATGAAAATTTTTTAAATAATATAAAAACTGTAGCTGGAGAAATAATTGAAGATACAAAAAAAATTAAGAAAAATAGTTTTTTTTACAAAAAATTCATAAAAAGATATGGGCATTTACGACCAGGAACATACAACATTTTATCTAAAAGATATGATGAACTAGGCACTACTTTTTTCAAAAATAAAAAACAATTAGAAAGGAAGAATCCTAAAAAATTTAGATTTAATAAAAATACATTGACTAAAATTCAAAAAAAATTGAATGAAATTAATTTCGAAATGACACCAGATTATCTGTTAAGTTATTGTAGTGATGCAATAAAAGCTAGAGAATATGCAAAATTTGTCTTTACTAAGAATATTAGCGATGCGTTAAAATGTATTCAAAAATTTGGAATTACATTAGGAATGAAACCTGAAGAGCTTTCGCATATACCAGTAACAGATTTTTTTAGTATTTTAAATGAAAGTTATGAAGGAGATTTGAAAAAATTCTTATTATCAAAATCTAAGTTTCAATCGGAAAAACATTCTATAACTTCTTCATTACATTTACCTCACTTAATTTGTAACAAAAAAGATATTTCGGTAATTCCATTAATTATTAATAGACCAAACTTTATAACAAGAAAGATTATTAGTGGTAGGATTGTAATTTTAAATGACAATAATAAAAAGATACCTAATGTTGAAAATAAAATTGTAGTCTCAGAAAGTGCTGACCCAGGGTATGACTGGATTTTTTTGCGTAATATCAAAGGGCTGGTTACCAAGTATGGTGGAAGTAACTCTCATATGGCGATTAGATGTGCAGAATTTTCTCTACCAGCTGCAATTGGTTGCGGTGATCAGATATTTGAAAGAATAATTAAATCAGTTGAAATTGAAATTAATTGTATAGAAGGAAAAATCCAAGCAATCTTATAAAAATGAAAATATTTATTTCTCAAAATATTTCTAAAGTAAAATCATATAAAGAGAAGGTCAATTACTTAAGTAGTGATTGGTCAGCATTTTTAGAAAAAAATCGCCCTGATTTAAAAATTATACCAATTCCAAATATTCCAAAACTAGTAGATGAGTATTACCAGTACTTTAAGCCTGATGGACTAATATTGTCAAATGGGAATGATATTGGAGAGTTTGCAGAGAGAGACAACACAGAATACAAACTTATTAAAAAATTTGTAAAAGAAACAAAACCGATACTTGGAGTTTGTAGAGGTTTTCAAATTCTTAATTATTATTTCAGTGAGTTTGATAGTAAATGTTTAAAAAGATTGGTAGAGGATAATCATATTAATAAAAACCATTTTGTAAAAATCTGTGATGAAAAGTTCCTTTTTTTAAAACAAAATAAAATAAAGGTAAATAGTTACCATAAGTATGGAGTTTTAAAAAAGAAATTAGCGAAAAATTTTAAAGTATTTGCAATTTATAACGAAGATCTTGTAGAGGGCTTCTTTGATAGTCAAAGAAAAATTTATGGTGTTCAATGGCATATAGAAAGAAATTCTCTTTCAGAACAATATGATATAGGATTACTAGATATGGTTTTTAAAAAAAAATTATGAAGGGACTTATTTTAGCAGCTGGTAGAGGTTCCAGACTTGATGAACTTACCCTAGAAAAACCAAAATGCTTTATTAAAATTTCAAAAAAACCTTTAATTGAATATCAAATAGAGGCGATGCGAAAGTCAGGGATAAAAAGTATTGCAGTCGTAACAGGATATTTAAATGCTTATTTTGATGATTTAAAAATAAAAAAATTTCATAATCTTAGTTGGAAATCTACAAATATGATTTATTCTTTATTATGTGCAAAGGAATGGTTTGAAACTGATGTGATTGTTAGTTACGCTGATATTATCTATCCAAGTAATATGGTTAGTAAATTAATAACTTGTAAAGGTAATTTTGTTGTTGCAGCTGACTTAAATTGGAAAGATTTGTGGTTAAAAAGATTTGAAAATCCATTTGATGATGCAGAAACATTAAAAATGAATGATGGATTTTTAACTGAGATAGGTAAAAAAACAGAAACATACCAAGATATTCAAGCCCAATTTATTGGTTTATTAAAGATAAGTCCAAATGGACTAGGAATTATTTCAGAAATGATGAAGAAAAAAATAATTAATAAGCAATCTGATTTTACTTCTACAATTCAAAAAATTTTAGAAAAAAGTTATAGTGTTAAAGTAGAGTTATTCAAAGAAAAATGGTTTGAGATTGACAATCAAAAAGATATAAAAATTGCAGAAAATTTTTTCAATAAAATAAGTGAATAATGATTATTTGGTTAGTTGGATTATCTAGTTCTGGAAAAACTACCATTGGTAAAAGAATTTACAAGTTCTGGAAGAAAATTGACAAAGCAACAGTTTTTATTGATGGAGATAAAATAAGAGAAATTTTTTCAAATGAAATTTCTAGTAATTATGACATCAAAGATAGAAAGAAAAATGCTGAAAGAATAACAAATATTTGCCTACTTCTTGATAAAAATGATATTAATGCTGTAGTCTCTGTAATTAATATTTTTCCTGAAATGCTTATGCGTAATAGAAAAAAATTCAAAAATTATTATGAAGTTTTTCTTAACCCCTCATTTGAAACTTTAGTAAAAAGAGATGTTAAAGGCTTATATAGAGGGGCAAATGAAAATAAAATAAAAAATGTAGTAGGAGTTGACATAAAATTTAACCCTCCAAAAAAACCAGATTTGATTTTAAATCAAGAAGATGAGCTAAGTACAGTGAATAGTTGTGTAGAAAAAATTCTGATACATTCAGGATTAAAAAAAAATTAAGATAGATATATTTTGAAAAATTTAATTTTTATAAATGCAGGTCCTCCTAGAGTAGGAGGCGGATGTTTGTTAGAAATTATGAGATCAATACAAAATGAAAAAACAATATATGATGGAATGATATTAACTTCAAAAAAAGATTTGTTTACTCGTGAGGAGTTGAAAAAATATCTAAATATTAATCCAAATAAACAATTTTTATCAAGTCATAGAATGACCTGTGAGATTCCACAGAATGATAAGAGGATTATTGTTATTGTTTTTGTAAGAAATCCAATAAATAAAATTAGATCTCATTATCTATGGGCTAGAAAAGTAAAAGCGGATGATGAATTTCCTGAAGCAAAAAAAATGAGTTTTGAAGAATTTGTTAGGGAATTTGTAGAAAAAAAAAGAAATTCAAAAGTTGAAACATTGCTAAGTTCTTTTATGATTAATCAAATAAATTTCTTTTTTCCAAATATAAAAAAAAAAAATATAATGCTTGATGAAATGATTAAAGATAAAAAGCTATTGTTATTCCCGGTAGAAGAATTTGATTCAGCTTGTGTTTTATTGGAAAAAAAGTTCCCATCTTTTTTTACTGATATGAGCTTTGCATTAAATCCAAATTGGACAACACAGAGAAATCTTATAAAAAAAAGTTCTTTAGCAATTCTAGAAAAATCAAAAAACGTTCAGGATGATTTTAAATTATGGAGGAAGTCAATTGAAAACTTAGAACAGCAAATTGAAAAAAATTTTCTTAATAGAAATGAATTTGAAAAATCTTTATTAAATTTCAAGAGAAGATGCTTAAAAAAAAAGATAGGTCAAATTCAAGGAAATATGATTAATAATATTTCACTTGTTTTAACTAATTTGACAATCAATTTATTCAAATTAGTTGGTAAATAATTGGTAAAGGAATTTTTTTATGAAAAAAAAAGAAGTGCAAGAAAAAATTTATAGTTATTTCAAAAAAGTAAATCCAAAATTGAAAAAACTCAACCAAGAGGATGATTATTTTGCAACGGGATACATTGACTCGCTTGACGCCATAGAAATGATTTCATTTATTGAGGAAAATTTTAATATTGAATTATCTAGTGAAGATATGGAAAATCCAAATTTCAAGATTGTTAAAGGCCTAATTGAACTAATTTATTCAAAAGTTAAATAAAAGTGAGTTATAGTTGTAAAGATTTAAAAAGTGCGTTAATTAAACTTGGCTTAAAAAAGAATGACTTAGTGTATGTCCCATCTGCGGTTTTTTCACTTGGTTCAATCAAAGAATATACTCCTAAAAATATACCTTTGAAAATTTATGAAGTAATAAGATCATTGGTTTCGAAAAATGGAACAATATGTGTGCCAGCAGCATTTGAGGATTTTGCAAGACTCGGGAAACCCTATGACTGTGCTGAAAGCCCAGTTGATAAATCTCAAGGTTTATTGAGTAGTTATATAGTTACATTGCCAAATTGCTTAAGAACCTATAGTCCAATGAATGGAGTTGCTGGAGTTGGACCTCTAAGTAGAGAAATTTGTCATACTTTTGTTGCAAATTCTTCAGGGGAGGGTTCTGCGTGGCAAAAATTATATCAATATAATGCAAAATTTCTTTTTATAGGAATAAGACCAAATCAAGCTTTAAATTTTATATATTTTATACAACAAAGATTTGGAGTTCCCCATCTTTACAATAAACTTTATGATACTCCAATTTTTGAGAAAAAAAAAAAAGTAAATTTACAAGTTACAGCTTTTGTAAGATACCTTAATCCTGAATTTAAAATAATTGAAGATGCTATTAAATTTGAAAAACATTTATTTGACTTGGGTGTCATTAAAACTATAACAGTTGGCAAAGGCAAAATATATATGATTAATTCTTGTAGAGAGTTATATGAAATAGGGATAAAAAAATTACAAAAAAATATTTATTATTTTTTAAAACATAAACCACATTTTAAAAAAGGAATAATTCCAAGAGATGGAAAAACAGGAAAATTTCAAACAGATAAACAAAGATATGGTTAAGTAAATGTCTTTAGTAACACAAAAAGTCAGTCATGGAGTAAAAAATATTGTTTTTAATTGTGGGGGGTTGAAAAAAGATGAAAGAGTTTCAATTATTTATGATAAAAAAACACTTCCCTTAATTCCATTTTTTGAATATTGGATAAAGCAAAGAACTAAATGTCTCAAACTTGTTCAGGATGATACTTTAAAAATGCATGGCTCAGAACCAAAACAAATGACAGCATTCGTTATGAAAAATAGTGATTTAATTTTTGCTTTAACTTCATTTTCAATTGCACACACTAATGCAAGAATAAAAGCATGTTTATCCGGTTCAAGATTTTTAAGCCTTCCTGAATATTCCTTGGAACTTCTCCAAGATTATTCCATCACACAAAATTTTAAAAAATGTTTTGTAAATGTAAGCAAAATGACAAGATTTTTTTCAGAGGGAAAAAAAATTAAAGTTTTGTCAGACAAAGGGACAGATATTGATTTAGATATCAATGGTAGATTTGGAAATTGCTGTCCAGGTTATGTCTTAAAGTCCGGTGAACTTGGATCACCACCAGATATTGAATCGAATATTTCTCCGAATGAATTTAAATCTCAAGGAAAAATAGTTGTTGATGGTTCAATACCGCATCCCTTTATTGGGTTATTGAATGAAGATGTTGAATTAATTGTAGAGGATGGTTTTATTAAAAAAATTAAAACAGGTTTTTTTTTAAAAAAAAAAATTGATTCAATATTTAAATCTGTACCATTAAGGAAAAGTAAAATCTTAGCAGAATGTGGAATTGGATTTAATCCGAAAGCAAAGTTAAAAGGATATATGCTTACTGACGAGGGAGCATCTGGTACAATGCATTTTGGTTTTGGTTCAAATATAACTGTGGGTGGGCTTAATGATGTTCCTTTTCATCTTGATTTTGTTTTAAAAAACCCAAGTATTTTTGTTGATAATAATTTAGTAATAAAAAATGGAAAACCAATTTTCTAAGAAAAAAGTTAGCAAAATTAAGAATAAGTTTTTCTCTCTTGTTCAAGAATATGCGTCATCTTATCCTGGTAAAATAGTTCTCATAGATGAGAAAAGTAATCTTAAATATAACTGGAGAGATTGCTTAAAGATTATGCAAAGAATAAATAGATTTTTAGAAATTAAGAAATTGAAGCCAGGTGATACAGTATCATCAGGTTTACCTAATTGTATAGAAAATACATTTATTTTTTTATCGTGTGTAACTTATGGTTATAATTTTGCGGCTTTACCTGAAAAATTTTCGAAATATGAAAAAAAAAAACTTTCTAAAATTGTAAAACCAAAGATTACATTTCTTAATAAAATTATTACCAAAGAGAATATAGTAGGTGAAATAAAAATTAGTCTTGATTCAAAATTTTCTTGGCTACCGAGAATAACAAAAAGAAAGAATTTCATAGAGCAGAATAGTAAAATTTTTATTCTTTCAAGTGGAACAACTGGTGAGCCAAAAGTTATTGTTCAGAATATAAATAATTTAACTCTTAACGGACAAGAATTTTTAAAAAACCATAATTTTGTTAATAAAAATTCAATTTTTTTGAATTATTTAAGTATGTCATATCTTGGAGGACTCTATAATTTATTAATATTACCACTACTAGCTAACGCATCTATTGTGATAACTGATTCATTTAGTGGAATAACATTTTTAAACTTTTGGAAAATTATTGCAAGATTCAATATCACTTGTTTATGGCTAGTACCGACAATTATAAAGGGAATTCTTAAGCTTCATTCAAAAAACTCTGAGGAGATAAAATCAAAATTTGGTGATAAAATTAAATATTCATTTGTGGGAACAGCACCATTAGAATATAGAATAAAAATAGATTTTCAGAAAAAATTTGGTATTGTATTATTGGAAAATTATGGATTATCCGAAACACTTTTTATTTCATCAGAAAATTTAAAAACAAAACAGAATTTTAATACAAATACATCAGGATCTATAATAAATAATGTTAGAATAAAATTTAGTAGTTACAAAAATACATTTAAAAAAATCTTAGTTAAAACTCCTTATATTTTTGAAGGTTACATAGATGAAAAAAACCTGTTAAGCAAAGATATTGATAGTGAAGGTTTTTTTAATACAGGAGATCTTGGTTCAAACAAATCTAATAAATTAAGTATAACCGGAAGAGTTAAAGACATAGTAAAGAAAGGTGGATTTTTAGTAAATTTAAGAGAGATAGAATTAATTGCAACAAAAATTAAAAATGTCTTGGAAGCCTCTGCAATTAATGTGAGTGACGATTTTTATGGAGAAACATTAGTACTATTTTTTTCTTCAAAAAATAAAATCGAAATTACAGAAAAAGAGAAAATAGAATTTGAAATTTTCAAAACTGTTACTACAAAATTAGCAAAACAAAAATGGCCAAAAAAAGTTTTTCTAATTGATAATCTTCCAAAAACTCGCTCAGGAAAGATTTCCAAATTTCAACTTAAAAGAATATATGAAAAATTTAGTTCTAAATAAAAATTTAGAAAATCTTGAAGAGGCTGGGTCCATTTTTATTAACCAGATTGTTTATGATTTAAAAAGATTAAATGTTGATGTTACAACACTTTCTTTAGGAGAGGCATTTTTTGATTTACCTTTATTTGATTTTCAAAAATTAGACTTAACCAAGTCAAATCATTATTCTGATTCACAAGGATTACCTGAGCTAAGGAAGAAAATAGCAAGGTATTATTTTGAAACACAAGGTGGAAAAGTTAATCCACAAAATGAAATTTTAATTAGTGCAGGCTCAAAATGTCTGGTTTTTATGGTTATGCTTGCATTATTAAATAAAAAAGATGAAGTAATCACATTTGAGCCTGCTTGGTTAAGTTATTTTGGACAAGCTGAAATATTAGGGATAAAAATTAAAAGTCTTCCTTACAATAGAGATATTGATGATTTGAACTTGGATATTTTTAAAAATGCAAAACTTATAATACTCAATAATCCAAATAATCCCGGAGGCTTTGTGTATAGTAAAAGATTTATAAAAAAACTTTATGACATTTGTTTAAAAAATAATATCTGGCTCTTGGTAGATGAAGCTTATAGTGATTTTTCAGATAATAGTTTTTATTCTTCACTTTTACTGTCTTCAAAAAAAAAAAATGTTATAATCATTAATTCACTTTCAAAAAGTTTTGGCATATCTGGATGGAGAATAGGATATATTATATCTAATTCAAAGTTAATAGATGTGATCTTAAAAATAAATCAACATATTATTACCTGCGCACCCACTATTTTACTACAGTATTGTACAGAATATTTTGATAAGATAAGGAGTATAACATCTAAAGAAATTAAAAAGTTATCAGAAAAAAGAAAAAAAATTTGCAAAATGCTAAATAATTTAGGAATAAAATATTTACAAGGTAATTCAACTTTTTATATTTTTATAGATATAAGTGATTATAAATCTTCTTCAGAAAACTTTTGCTTAGATTTACTATTAAATGATTATGTAGCTGCTATCCCCGGGTCAGTTTATGGAAAAAGTACAGAAAAATTTATACGAATCTCTATTGGAACAGAGAGTGAAGAAAGAATATATGAAGCCCTAGTTATGTTAAAGAAAAAAATAGATACTCCAAAGCCAGTCTTAAATTTTAAAAATAAACTGAAAAAAATTAAGGATGATTTAAAGAAATCTTTATAGGATATGATGAAATTTTTGTATAATTTTTTAATTTATCTTCCTAAAGATTTTTTTTATTTATTTTCCAGAATGAGATTTTTTTTCAAGTTAAGACAAAAAATTTATTATTTAAAATTTAAACCAGATATAAATAAATCTCCCGATAAAATAATTTTTAAAAAATTAGATGAAAATGGAGTTGTTCTGATTGAAAATTATTTAAACAAATCTAAAGTGAAATACTTTTTGAATATTATTAATAAAGATTTAGTAAAAATTTCCAATAGAAAATATTCTAAAAGTGAGTTTTATAAAAGCGAAAGCGACGGAAAACTTGTTTATAATATAAATGAAAAATCAGATTTGAAAATTTATGACCAACTTAATAATGATCAATTTGTAAATGATATTGTTTCTTCTTATATTGGTAAGAAAGTAAAACCATCATCAAGTATTGTTGAATTAAAATACGGAAAAGATAAAATTGATGAATCTATTTCCGAACATACCGATGATTGGCAATATAGAGTAAAAGCCTTTTTTATATTAGAGGATGTTGAAATTGATAACGCACCGATGAGATATTTCTTAAATACTCATAAAAATCATGAATGGAAAAGAAATCATGATTATATGACATGGGCGTTTTCTGCTACACCTTTAACCCCATATCTTTTTCGAAAAATAGTAGATCAAAACAATATTATTGAAAAAATATGTACAGCAAAAGCAGGTTCATTAATACTTGCTGATACTAGGGGTTTTCATGGCGGCTCAATATTAAAGACAGGTAGAAGAATCCAATTAATTTCGATTTATAATCCATCAGAAAAAAAAAGATTTAGAACGGCTTAGTATAAAATGAAAGTAAAATATATAGGACACGCATCTTTTCAAATAATCACTAAAAGTAATACAAAAATTCTGACTGACCCTTGGGCAAGTAACCCAATTTATGGAAATACTTTGTGTCTTTTTCCTCAACTAAGAGTTAGTAAAAAAGAGTACCTAAATCAAAATTATATATATATCTCTCATGACCATCCTGATCACTTATGTTTGAAAACCTTGAGTTTATTTGATAAAGAAATAACAATTTTAATACGAAAATATAAAAGCCCTTTGATTATTAGAAATCAAATAAAACTACTTGGTTTTAAAAGAATAGTTGAGTTAGATGATGGTCATACTTTTGAAAAAAAAAATGATTTTAATTTCACACTATTTGCCGATCATACTAGTACGGATAGCTTATGTATAGTAGATGATAACTACGGTTGTTTTTTAGATCAAAATGATTGTTTGTTATCCGAGGAAAAATACAAAATCATAGGTAAAAAATATAAAATAGATCTTGGAGCCCTTTTTTATTCTGGAGGGAGTATGTATCCAAGTAGTTTTGATTTTACAAAACAAGAGAAAATTAAGATTACAAAAAAAAGAATCATCGATCAGTTTAATTATTCTATTAAAACCGCACAATTATTAAATATAAAAAATGTAATTCCAGGGGCAAATGATATGTGTTTGCTAAAAAAGTCTCCTATGGATGAGTTTACCTCTGCGTTACCTTATGAATTTTATAGTTATGTAAAGAAAAAAAACAAACTACTTAATATTATTTTAATGCAATCAGGTGATGTTTATGATTTTGAAAAGAAATTTAAAAATAATTTTTATGTAAAATCAAAAAAGCAATGGTTAAAAAATGTTGACGAATATAGAAATAGTTTGCAGGTAAAAGAGCTTCAACAAAAAATAGATGAATTTGAAAATAAAAATAGATCTGCTGACATAGCAAATTTTGAAAAATTAATGGGTCAGTATTTAAAATTAAAACCCTTTTCCTATACAACAACAAAAAAAAATAAAGAATTTAGGGTTTTCTTTGAAGTTAAATGTTTAAGAAAAAAAGAATGTTTTGAACTTTACTTTTCTTCAAATGAAAATAAGATTTTAAAAACTACAAAAATATTTTCTGAAAAAAAATTTCATATGAAAATTTCTATTGATGAAAATCTTCTTCAAATGTGTATGAATGGAGAATACAATTGGGAAGATATGATGAATAATAAGTTTAAAGTGGTTAGAAAGTTGAATAAGTATAATACAAATGAATATAGTTTTTGGATTTTTTTATCAGAGTTTACAAATTTTCTTTTTTCTGTAAAACAACAAAAACTTTCAGCTAAAAAAGATAAAATTAAAACGTACTGTTGGGATATTAATGTCGCACCATAAATATAAGGAAGCAGAAAAGAGAGTAAAGGAAATTGATATTGATTACCAAAAACAATATCTGAATTCTCCAAGAGAATGTGATAAAAAAACAATAAATTTTATAAAAAAAAATTTAAACCCCAAAAAAAATAATATAGCTGATTTAGGCTCTGGGAACGGAAACTTTCTATTTCACTTAAAAAAAAAAGTACCATTTCAAAATTATTTTGGCTTTGAATACAGTAGACAAATGTTAAATAAATGTAAAAGCCAAGAATATCTAAAAGAAATAAATTTTAATGAAATAAATATTATAAAAAAACCAATCAGACCAAATATGGATGTTATAGTTTCAACAGCAGTAACTTATCAATTCAAGGAGTCTGAATTTATCAAATGTATGAAAAATATTTATAAAAGTCTAAAAAAAAATGGAACTTACATAGGTTATGAGCTTGTTAATGAATTTAGTCAAGAACTTACTATAATAGAAAAAACTGATCTGTATAAAACTGGAATTCCTCTTCATATAAGGTCAAAAAATTACCTTAAAAAAATTTTAATAAAAATTGGTTTTAAAGAAATCAATTTTAATTTTTTTAATATTAGAATTGATCTTGAGAGTAAAAAAAATATTAGTAAAATGTCTAATGAATACGTTGAGCATCTAAAAACATATACAGTTACAGATATGAAAAAAAAAAGACATATGTTCAGAGGTAGTATCTTTGAACCTTGGTGTCATATTATATGCAAAAAGTAGAAATTAAGAAAAATCAAAAAATATTATTTGTAATAAGTATTATTCAATATTTTATTGAAGCTAAAAATCTTTTTCTTTTTTTTAAAAAAAAGGGATTTGAAGTTGTTATCTTGTTTGGATGGAAAGGAGATAAACTTAGTGAATCGATAAAATTTTGTAAAGATAATCAAATTAAATATCACTTAATCCCTATTCCATTTTCATATACATATACCGAAAAGACTAAAAAAAATAAAATAAATAAAATAAGTCTTAGAAATAAAATTCTATTTAAAGTTTTGAAAATTTGGTTAGTCGAAAGATTCTTAACAGTATACGCAAGTATTAAAAATTTGAAAGAATTGAAAAGCTATATAAAAAATTATCTTAATCAAAATAATTATAATTTTGTCTTTGCTGGCCCCTATTCTTCTATAGGAAAGTTTGACAACGTTATAGCATACTATTGTAATAAAAAGAAAATACCTTTTTTTTGTTTTCCAGTTTTTAATGACATCTGTGAATCTTTTAATATTGAGAGTAGAAGCAATTTACTTAAGGCAGGAATGTTATCTAAAATACTTTTTGTAAACTATGATATTATAAATATTTTACTAGGATTTTTATTTCCAAATTGGATCAGAAAAAAAGAAAATAGACGATTTTTTATGCATGATCCAATTTTGTTACTTACTTCAAAAATTTGTGGAATTCTTGAAGATAATATTTGGTCGAAACCTTCGCGATTTTTCAATCTAATTTTTGTTGAATCATCAATTTTAAAAAAACAATTAGTTGAAGTTGACAAATGGTCTAAAGAAAAAATTATAGTTTCAGGTAAGCCATCATCTGAAAATATTTTTAAATTGTTCAGAAACGTTGATCATAAAAAAAAAATTTTTAATTATTTAGAATTGAAATCAAATATAAATTTTATACTTTATAATGTTGAGCCGGGTTGGGAGCATCACTATATGGAAAAAAAAAAGCATTGGAAACATTTTGAACAAATTTGTAAAATACTCCATAAAACAAAAAAAGAAGTTATACTCTCTCTACATCCAATGTGTAACTATGATCATTATAAGTTTGTTATAAAAAAATATAATTTTAAAATTTCAGATAAGTTCAAAATTTTTGATTTACTTCCTCATTGCTGGTTTGTAGTTTCTCATTTTTGTACAACTAATCTTATTGCTAATAAGCTAAAAAAAAAGACATTATTATTTGATGTATCCCAACTTAGCTTATCTGGAAATGATTTTTCAACGCAATCTTTCTTCAGATCAAAGTATTCAGAAGTAGTAACTTCATATTCTATTTTAGAATCAAAAATCCAGAATGAGCTTACTAAAAAAAAAAATGTTTTATCGAAAAACCCCTTTTTATATTCATCAAAGATAATTTTTGATAAATCTATTAATTTTAATTTTGACAATGTTTAGACTAATAAAAGATTTATGTAGTTACAGAACAAGTGTTGTTTCTGATGAAAATGAAAAATTATTTAAAAGAATAAATGATGAAATACCTATAAATATTTTAAAAGTTAAATCCGATACAGAACATAATGGATGGGTTGTCCCAAAAAAATGGAAAGTAAAAAAAGCTAAAATTTTTAGGAATGGTAAATTAATTTTTGATGCCAATTTACATTATTTAGGTGTAGGTTACTATTCAAAATCTTTTAAAGGTAAAGTTTCATATAATGATTTAAAAAAAAAAATTGTGACTAATAAAAAACTTCCAACTGCCTATATGTTTCATTGTGAGTGGCAATATAGACCTTGGGCTGCTGATTGGAGGATTGTAATACCCTATGACAAATTTAAAGAGTTTCCAAAATCAGGCGAATATTTTGTGGATTTGGAAACAACATATGAAGATGGTGAAATGCTAATTGGTGTTGCTGAAGTGAAAGGAAAAACTGATAAGGTCATAGTTTTGAATTCAAATAATTGTCATCCAGGAATGGCTAATGATGGATTTGCTGGCACTACTGTTCTTATAGAAATAATGAAATTTATATCAAGTGTTAAACCTTTTTATACTTATAGATTAATAATTGCTCCTGAACATTTAGGTTCAGTTTTTTATCTTAGAAGTTTGAAAAAAAGTGAAATTTCTAAAATTATATTTGGAATTTTTGAAGAAATGCCTGGAACTAAGGGTAAAATTAGAGTTACTAAATCTTTTAAAGGAGAAAACTATATAGATTTAGCATTTAAAAATGCTTTGAATTGCTATTTCCCTAAAACTCATATTATTTCTGGTTGGCGTGAGGGAGCGGGGAACGATGAAACTGTATGGGAATCGCCTGGTTATGAGATACCATTTGTGGAACTTACAAGATGTGAAAGTACTTTCAAACCATATAAAGAATATCATTCAAGTTTAGATACGCCTGAGTTAATGAATTTAAAAAAATTGGAAGAATTTATCTTTTTACTTAAAAAAGTAATATTTATATTTGAAAATAATTTTTTGGTAAAAAGAAAATTTAACGGATTGATTTGTTTATCTAATCCAAAATATGATCTTTACTTTGAAAGAGAAGATCCAACAATAAAAAAAAATCTCAAAGAGGATTCAGAGATTTGGGGGAAGTTTCAAGATCATCTTCCAAGATATTTAGATGGTAATTTTTCTATTCTGGATATAGCTAATAAATTTAATCTAAGTTTTGAAGATCTTTTTATTTATTTGTCCAAATTTAAGGAAAAAAACCTTGTGTCATTTAAGAGAATATTTTAGATGTCAGTCATTATTTTAGATCTTGGTCTTTCCAATCTTAAATCACTAGAAAATTCTCTAAATCGGATTGATGTAAAATTTAAAATATCAAACGATAAAGATGTTATTCAGAGGGCAAGAAAAATAATTATCCCAGGTGTTGGATCATTTCCTGATGCTATTGATAGTTTAAAAAAAAGAAATTTAATTGATTTGTTATCTAATCTTAAAAAAACTAACAGATCTCTACTAGGAATATGCTTAGGAATGCAAATATTAGCAGATATTGGAAATGAAAATATAAAAAAGAAGGGACTTAGTTTAATACCTGGAGAGGTAAAAAAAATTCCACAAAAATTAGTTAACCACATACCAAATATAGGATGGTGTCCTGTAAAAATTGACAAAAAACATTTCATCTTTGAAGGAATACCGACTCAGTCTTTCTTTTATTTTGTACATAGTTACTATTATAGTTGTAATGAAAAATTTATTTACGGTACAAGTGGAGACTTTTTCAAATTCCCGTCAGTGATTTGTAAAGATAATTTTGTTGGTGTTCAGTTTCATCCAGAAAAAAGTTACGATTATGGTCTAAAACTTTTATCAAACTTTTGCAAAAATGATAGATAAAAATTCTAGTATTCCAAGAATTATAACAGTGGTGTTAATTAATAATGGCTTAATTGTAAGGAGTCAAAACTTTTCTTTTCATCAAATCATTGGTAATCCAATAAGTACAATAAAAAGATTGTCTGATTGGGGGGTTGATGAATTAATAATATTAGATATTTCTAGAAAAAAAAAAAGATACGATATTAGAAGGGATGACCTAAATTATGTTTACAATACAGAAAATATTACTGAAATCCTAAAATTAATTTCGGCTGAATGTTTTATTCCACTAACGTTTGGAGGAGGTGTTGAAACTGTGCAACAAATATCTGATATACTTAGAAACGGAGCTGATAAAGTTTCTATAAATACAGCAATAACAAAAAAAATAAATTTTTTGAAGGAAGCTTCAAAAAAATTTGGTTCACAATGTATTGTTGTATCAATTGACATAAAAAAAATTGATAAACAATATATTATTTACTCTAATAACGGGTTGGAGCAAACTAATCTTAATTTAAAAAATTATTTAAAAAAGGTTGAAGAATACGGAGCTGGAGAACTTTTTATTAATTCAATTGATCAAGATGGTTTAGCAAACGGATTTGACGAGAAGTTGATAGATTTAGTAAGAAAAAATACTGTCCTTCCTACAATATTTTGTGGTGGAGCTGGATCAAGTAAAGATTTTGTGAATATTTTAAAAACTAAAAATGTTTCACTAGCTGCAGCTAACATTTTTCATTTTAAGGAGTTGAGTTATCAAAATATAAAAAAAAAAATACTACAAAATAAGATAAAAATTAGAGACCCTATTTTTAAATCTTATTATGTAAAAAGAACCCCCCTCTATGCTAAAGATGAAGCATTTAAAAAAATTAAATCTAATTTCAGAAAAATTAAAACAAGTAATGATGGTGATTTAGTAAGATGGTGTACCAAATGTGTATATCCCTCTATTTCTGCGGCACCATTAGAATTTGATACCAACGGAGTTTGTACAGGTTGTCAAATGAATGAGAAAATAAAAAGAATTAGTAAAAAAGAGTGGGATACTCGCTTAGAAAATTTAGAGAAATTATTAAAAGGGAAAAAGAAAAATTCTAAATATGATTGTGTGATTGCTGTTTCGGGAGGAAAAGATTCGTATTATCAAGTTCATATAATAAAAAAAATATTGGGTTTGAATCCGCTATTAGTTACTTATGACGGTAATAACTGGACAAAGACTGGATTCGAAAATATGAGACAAATGAAAGAAGTTTTTGATTGTGACCATTTAATTATAAGTCCTTCAGTTAAAACTTTAAAAAAATTAAATAAAATCTGCTTTTATGTAATGGGAGATATGAATTGGCATGCGCATGTGGGGATAATGACCCAACCAATGAGTGTAGCTTGTAAATATAACATACCATTTGTGATTTATGGAGAACATGGTTATATGGACTTATCTGGACAATTTTCCATAAATGATTTTCCTGAAGTTACCTTTAGAGACCGTTTAGAACATTTTGCTAGGGGTTATGAATGGAATTATTTTGAAGGAATTTTGGGTTTAAAAAGCGAAGATCTTGAAATATGGAAATATCCTTCAGATAAAAATATTTTCGAATTAGACTTAAGAGGAATTTTCTTAGGAAATTATGTGCCTTGGGATGCTAATGAACATATTGAGTTAGTAAAAAAAAAATATAACTTCAAAGTTTCTAATACTTTATTTGACCGGACCTACAGAACAATGTCTAATCTAGATGATATGCATGAGAATGGTGTACATGATTATCTCAAATACATAAAATTTGGTTATGGAAGAGCAACAGACCATGCATCAAAAGATATCAGATCTGGAAAAATATCAAGAGAAGAAGGTGTTAGACTAGTAAAAAAATATGATTCAGTCAGACCATCTGATCTAACGAGATGGTTAAAATATGTTGGTATGACAGAGAAAGCTTTTGATTTTGTTGCAGACTCGTTTAGAGATAAGAGAGTTTGGAAAAAAATTACTGATAAGTGGGTGCGGAAGGAAATAGAATAGTTCAATTATGTTAGATATTATAAAAGAGGGATTTGCGTTAATAAAAATTAAAAAAAGATGGTATTTTTTATTTTTTATTTTAACCATACTTATCTCCACTCTTGAGTTACTAGGTATTGGTTTTGTTTTTGTTTTTTTAGATATTTTACTAAACGACAATGAAAATAAAAAATTAGTTGAAAGTTTTTTTATTAATTACTTTGGCATTCAGGAAAAAAATAAAATACTTATTTACTTTACAACCTTAATTATTTTTTGCTTTTTATTTAGAAATTTAATTTTAATTCTTTTTGAATTATTGAATTATAGGTTCGCGGCTTACTTACAGGGAAAATATTGTAGTGAAATTTTTCAAAATTACTTAAATAAGGAATATAGTTGGTATATAAAAAATGACCTAACGCAACTAATTATTAATGTAAGTCAGCACGTTAATTTAGTTGTTCAAAATGTTGTGATAGGTTTTTTTGTTTTTTTATCTTCTTTTATTATTTTTATCTCAATATCTATGACAGTTATTTTTGTTAGACCAATAGAATCCTTTTCTATCATTTTAATGCTATTGATTTTGATGCTTACTTATTTTATTTTTATCAAAAATACTATTGAATATAATGGAAATGTTGCAACGAAAACATTTGAACAATTTTTTTTGAATGTAAGTGATCCACTTAAAAGTATTAGATTAGTTAAAACTTTTAATTTGGAGAATTTCTTTTACAAAAGGCAAAAGTTTTTTTTTGATAAATATCTCAAACATAGTTTTATTTTGAATGTAATTAAAATTATACCAAAATATTTATTTGAACTGATTGTAATTGTTGGGATATTATCACTCATTCTTTTCTACTTATTAAATGGTTACGATATTGTTGAATATATTCCTGTATTCGCTTTTTTTGCAATAGCATCTCTTAGGTTGCTTCCTCATGTTGGCGCAATGTTAAATTATTTACAGGGTGTGAAAAGGTTTAAAAAAGCATTATTTCAATTAAGCAACTCTATAAAATCAAATTATCCAAATAAAGAAAAAATGAATAGCCAAGAATTTTTTTTTGAGTCAATGGAATTAAAAAAAGTAAAGTTTTCTTATGAGAAAAATGAAAATAGTTTAAATGATATAAATCTTAAAATCAACAAAGGTGAAAAAATCGCAATAGTTGGAAAGTCCGGTTCTGGTAAAACTACTTTGCTTAATATCATTTTGGGTTTGCTAAGACCTGATAGAGGAAGTCTATTGCTGAATGGAAAAAACAGTAGTAACGTTGATTACACTAATATATTTGGCTTATTACCTCAAGAATCCTTCATATTGAATGATACTTTTGATAGGAATATTACCCTTTCAGAGGAAAAACAAAAAAAATCAGAAATTATTAAAGTAATGAATATAACTAACCTAGGTATTTTTTTTAATAAAAAAAATAACAAATTTATAAGAAGAATGTCTACAAACTTTTCTGAAGGTGAAAAACAAAGAATAGGAATCTCACGGGTATTATATTCTAAGAAAAAGATATTGGTATTTGATGAACCTACCTCCTCTTTAGACTCTTTAAATGAAAAAAAAATTATGAATCTAATAACCTCCTTACCAAAAACAATAACTGTTCTGATAGTTACACATAAATTAAATACTTTAAAAAAATTTAAAAAAATCGTATTACTTAATAATATGAAAATTGATGATATTGGAAGTTTTGATTATTTATACAAAAAAAATAAAAACTTTAGAATGATGGTAGATTTCCAAAAGATTGATGCGCAATGAAGATAGATATTGGAAAAAAAATTAAAAAAACTGATCTGTGTCCAGGCGAATTATTAAAACTTCAGGAGCAAGCTTATGCTATTGATATAAAAAAACTTAAAGAACAGATGTCAAGTTTTGTTAAAATAAACTGCCCTGCATGTGGCTCTAAACAAAACAAAAACTTTTTTAAAAAATATGATTTTAATTTTAAGCTATGTCAAAAATGTGAAACCATATTTATGTCTCCAAGACCATCTCAGAAAATTATGGATGAATATTACAGAGATTCTGAAAATTATAAGTTTTGGGCGGAATATATTTTTCCTAAATCTGAAAAAATACGAAAAAATGAAATTCATAAACTATGGATAAATAGAATAATTAATTTTTTAAAAAAATATAAACTTCCACATAAGTCTTTACTAGAAGTAGGTTCAGGTTATGGAACTTTTGGAAGTTTGGTAGCTTCAAGTAATTTTATAAAAGAATACGTTGGAGTTGAGCCAACTCCGGAACTCGCTGAAATATGTGAGAAAAGAAAACTTAGTATTATTAAAAAAAAATAGAAGACGTTTTTTTAAAAGAAAAATTTGATGTTATTGTGTCATTTGAAGTTATAGAACATATATTTAATCCTAAATCTTTTATAAAAAAAAATTCATAGTCTTTTAAAAAAAAATGGATCTGTATTTTTATCTTGTCCAAATGGTAAAGGGTTCGATGTAGAAATATTGAAAGAAAAGTCTCAGTCGGTAGATACCGAACACGTAAACTTATTTAATCCAAAATCTATTGAAATCCTATTGAAAAAAAATAATTTTAAGGTGCTTGAAATTTTCACACCTGGCCGACTTGATGCAGAGATTGTAAGAGATGAGGTCTTAAAAGGATCAATTAAATTAGGTGATTTTTTAAATAAAATTTTAATTGATGAATGGGACAAATTAGGATGGTCATTTCAAAAATTTTTAGCAGAAAATAATTTATCATCTCATATGTGGGTTTGTGCAAAAAAAATTAAGTAATTTTTTTACCCCATTTTGTAACTATATTATTGCAACTAAAAATAAAATGAAAGAATTAGAAAATTTCTTAGTATTTGGTAAAAAAAATGGATGATTTAATTAAAAAAGACGATCATGTCATTATGGGTTTGTCATTTGGATATCATGACTCGGCTGCGGCCATCTTGGTCAACGGTAAGGTTTTGGTAGCCATTCAAGAGGAAAGATTGAGTAGAATAAAGCATGATAACTCATTTCCTGAAAATGCAATTAGGTTTTGCTTACAAAGATTGAAGATTAATTCAGATAGGCTCAATAAAATAATTTACTATGAAAATCCTTTCAAAAAATTTGATCGTATTGTTAAATCTTTGTTTAAATTAAATAATTTGGGAAATTTTTTTAACTT
>MDSZ01008322.1_pt1 | contig 21625 bp, 18 predicted proteins | sample 811201 | NCBI WGS metagenome assembly MDSZ01 (sample SAMN05326647, study PRJNA326480) | marine metagenome | isolation source: seawater | place: Indian Ocean: North | collected 2010 | reverse complement strand
CGGTTATGCCTTGGACCTAGCAGAAGGTTTAGAGGGAATTCATTGCGTATCAGCTGTTATTTTGGACGACTATAACTACCCTGTTGCTGCAATTACGGTAATTGCACCTTCTTTCAGGCTTGAAAATGATAGGTTTAAAGAAATTGGAAACGCCTGTTTGTTAGCGGCGGAAAGGATTCGAAATCGATTATTCTTATGATACAATTCTTTCTTTAAATTTTTACATTATTTGAATTCAGAAAATCCACCATATTTTTGTTTAGAGGGAATTGAAAAAAAATTTCCCGGGGTTCATGCTTTGAAAAATATTGATTTTGATCTGAAAAAAGGTGAGTGCGTTGCTTTACTTGGGGAAAATGGGGCTGGAAAGAGTACACTTATAAAGATTATGGGAGGTGCCCAACGGGCTGATTCAGGAATATTAAAAGTAGATGAAGAAGTTCAAGTTTGGATGAATCCAATTGATTCTATTAATGCCGGAGTAGCTGTGATATACCAGGAATTTAATCTTGTTCCCGGCTTAACTGTGGCTGAGAACATACTATTAGGAATTGAGCCTCAAAATTTTGGAATAATTCGAAAAAAAGAGGAAAGAAAAAGGGTCTTGGAAATTCTTAAAAAAATTGGAGCTGAATTAGATCCAGATACAATCTGCGAAAATTTAACGGTGGCAGAAAAGCAACTTGTTGAGATTGGTAAAGCAATCATAAGAGATGCAAAAATATTAATTATGGATGAACCGAGTGCAGCTTTGACTAAAAAAGAAGTTCAGCAACTTTATCTCTTAATTGACGATTTAAAAGTTAAAGGAATTGGTATCGTTTATGTCAGTCACAGATTGGAAGAAATTGAAAGAGTCGCCGATCGTGCCATAATTTTACGGGACGGGGAAAGGATTGGCCAACTGGAGAGGCATGAATTGGACAGGACTAGAATAATTGAGATGATGGTTGGTCGAAAATTAGACAATGAATTTCCTAGTAACATCCGAGAACCAGGTGATTCAATCTTTCGGATTGAAAACCTTAGTCGTGGTTCAAAAGTAAAAAATATATCTTTTGAGGTGAGAGAAGGTGAAATCTTGGCTTTTACTGGGTTGGTCGGAGCAGGACGAACAGAAACGGTGAGGATTTTATTTGGTGCTGATGAGAAAGATTATGGCAAAATTGAGTTATTCGGCAAAGAATTGACCTTAAGAAATCCAAGCGACGCGATCGAGTCAGGTATTTGTCTTTTAACAGAGGACCGAAAAGAACAAGGATTGATTTTAGCTCATTCAATTAAAGAAAATTTCGGACTGCCTAATTTAAAAAGGTTCTCTTTTAAGGGCTGGGTCAACAAGTCAACAGAATCCTCAGCATTTGAGAATTATGTCAAAAAGTTAAAAATAAAAATTTCAGGACATAATCAAGTAGCTTCTCAACTTTCTGGTGGTAATCAGCAAAAGGTGGTTATGGCAAAATGGCTTGAGAGAAATGCAGACATCTTAATTTTTGATGAGCCAACAAGGGGAATTGATGTGGGTGCTAAATTTGAGATTTATCAGTGGATGAATCAGCTGGCAAAATCGGGTAAAGGAATCGTAATGATTAGCTCAGAATTACCAGAAGTTTTAGGTATGAGTGACCGTATTCTAGTCATGAAAGATGGAGAAATAAAGGCCGAGTTTAAAAATGATTCGGAACTTACCCAGGAGACTATAATGTCGGTCGCAATGGAGGCAAAGTAATAGTCTTTATTAAAGGGGATTAGAATTTTATGAAGTGGTTTAAATCAATATTTTCTTCCGATTATGGAATGTTAGGCGTTTTGATATTATTGTGTGGGTTTTTTAGCTGGATTACACTGGAGGAGCAAAATCCAGAGGGTTCAGAAGCTGCTTTTCAACTTTATGAAAATATTCAAAATGAGGATAAAATAGGTGGCGTTTTAATAGCAGGTAGAAAAACGAAAACGGGTAATCAATTTGTTGAGCAATTGAAGGATTTACTGAAGGATGATGGTTGGGTAGTTCTCGATACAGTACAAGGTGGACCTCCTCAGTTAGCTAATGCGCTAAAGGGAATTATTGCTCAAAATAAGAAATTACAGTTACTAGCATGTGAAGAGGTATTTGCAAAGATGCCTGTTTTGGAGAACTTTAGAAATTCTGAAAAAGGGATGAAAGGAGTTAAGATTTTGACACCTGAGACTAAACTTTGGCCAAATTTTCTAAAATCATCCAATCTTTTGAATATAGCCAATCAAATTGCGGTCATTGCAATACTGGCCATTGGAATGACATTGGTTATTGTGACCGCTGGCATTGATTTATCTGTCGGTAGCCTCATTGCTTTTTCAGCAGTTTTAGCCACTTGGTTTGTAAGAGAATTTTTTGGTGCAGATGAAGCAACTAATTTTGGAATGATCTGTGCATGCTCCTTAGCTATATCAGTTTGTGCAGGGCTTGGTTTATTTTCCGGTTCAATGATCGCTTTTTTTGGAGTGGCCCCCTTTGTTGCAACCTTGGGTATGATGATGATAGCCAGCGGCTTGGCTTACATGATTTCTGGTGGTCTTTCAATTTATGAATTACCAGTTAGATTTTCTTGGTTGGGTAGGGGGGATGATTTCGGAGGCCTTCCAAATGCAGTAATTCTAATGGTGATTTTATATCTGCTTGCTCACCTTGTGATGAGCAGAACAACTATGGGGCGCTATATCTATGCGGTCGGTGGAAATACTGAGGCCGCCCGTTTGTCAGGTATTCCAGTTAAAAAGGTTCTTCTATGGGTTTATGCTTCATGTGGTGCTCTTGCAGGTTTGGGTGGCGTTATTATGGCTTCCCAATTTAGAAGCGGAGATCCAAAATATGGCTTAATGTATGAATTATATGTAATTGCAGCTGTGGTGGTAGGCGGAACATCATTGGCTGGAGGAAAAGGAAAAATTTTTGGGACTTTGATTGGTGCCTTTATTATCGCTGTTATTCAAAACGGTATGAATTTGACTGGAGTACAGAGTTACACGCAGAAAGTCGTTTTGGGTACTGTCCTTTTATTGGCTGTTCTTCTTGATATGATGAAGAAAAGAGGATGGAAGCTTAGCATTTGATCGAGGAATAGTGAAAACTCAGTCCCTTAATTTACGAGAGCATATCCAATCTTGCCTTCATAATGAGATAGAGTTCTCTGCTAATCCAAGCATCCGTGGCTGCGTAATTAATTTGCGATGGAGAAAGCGGTCTTTTTTGCCAATTTGATAGCTGAGCCGATTTGGAGAGGCGTTGCTTAAAAAAAATTGCAGTTAAATTCCTTAGTCCAGTTTGTTCAATTTTAAGAGATTGCGCAAGGGGAGCTAAATCTTCGAAGCCAGCTGGTGTAAAAGATTCAATTTTTTGCAAATTATGGAGGTCGTCCTTTATGGCTACTCCAGTCTTAATGATTTTTGAATCTTCCAAAATTTTAACCAATGGACCGAGTTTCATGATTGGATATAACCGGAAAAGAAAAGCTTGATCGGATGTGGCCAACTGAATAAGTGCAGGAGGGTTATTTGGACCGCGTTTAAAATTTGGTTTACATTCAATGTCGAAACCAAGTACTCTTTGTTTTCGTAGCTTTTCAGCAAGTCTTAGGAAAGACTTTGAATCTTCGGCAAATTTAATTGCCCCATGAAAACGAATCAAAGGAAGCTCATTTATTTCTTCTTTTTCCAGTCTTTTTGGAATGTCTTCATTTGCCCTGGAATTCTCACTCATACCAGATCAAAGCTCAAAAACAAGACCGTCATATGCAACAATTACTTCATTGGGATGGGCTCTTGGAGAGGGTGCTCCAGGTATACCGGGTCTTGTTTCACGCACGGCTAATTTTGAACGATCAAGAAAGTTTTTCGTATGAGAGAGAAAATCGTCAAGCTCTTGATCGGTAGAGGCAGGATCATGATGAAAGAGAGCAAGCGTATTGACCTCTCCTCTAGCAGCAAGTTCAACTCCCATAATATTGCTAGAGTGTCCCCAATGTTCTCTATTTCCAATAGATTGGGAATGAGTGTAGGGAGCATCGAAAATTAGCATATCAGTCTGTTTAATGAAATCGACGAAAGGATATTCCTTTCCGTGGGCTAATTTTTTGTGTTCAGCATCCGTAGAATAAACAAAAGATTTTTCTCCCTGATCAATACGGTAGCCATAAGATACCCCCGGATGATTTTGCTCGTGCATAGTAATTTCTACATCGCACAAGTTTAAAGTTTCAGATGGGGAGTGAATCTCAAATGAGATGTCTGCTGCGAATGTATCAAAGGGTATGGGGAAATAAGGGGTTCTCATCTGGTCTTTTAACGCCTGTTCTATCGTGTTGTGACAGCCGTGAAAAATAATTTTATTTCCAGGGATGTAAGCAGGTGCAAAAAAAGGAATTCCTTGAATATGATCGTAATGCAAGTGAGAGAAGAAAATATGATAAGTTTTGTTGGTTAAATTTGCTTTTAAAATGTCCTGACTCAAGCACCGTATTCCAGAACCTCCGTCAAAAATAAGAAAATCATCCGATCCAGTTTCGACATTAATACAAGGAGTATTACCGCCGTAAGTATGACCGTCTTGAAAGGGCAGTACCTTATCTACAAATTCACGAATTTGAGATTCTGATCGCAGGTCTTTACCACGGGCTGCAAGTAAGGTTGCAACTACTTTTTCTCTTATAACATCGGAGGAAGGAGCAGTCGGAATGGATCCGCGGGTACCTTTGAAATGAACTTTCATGAGTTGTTTTAAGTTGATAAAGAATTTAGAAGTCTATTTGCAAACCAATAATAATGTTTGTGAAAGGAGATTTGCCTTAGCTGAAAAAACTCTCTGTAATGAGCAAGTAGTTTAAACCAAAATTATTCATGTCAGTACAATACGATATTAACCAGGCTATTTACCAAGTGGGAGATTCTGTTCTAAGTTTTTCTCAAATGCTCAATTACTTTATTGATCCCGCATATAAAAGAGGAAATTTGTCAAGAATCTCAGATATGCATGTAAAAACGGGTAGACCAGTTAGCTTTCGAATTGATGACGATTTGACCCCTATGCCAGGGGCAGCTGATGTTACGGATGAAATAATTCGCTATATGCTCGGTATTTTGCTTTCAGAAAAACATCTCAAAATTGCATTATCAGAGGATGAACCTAAAGATGTGGACACCGCTTTTGAGTGGGAAGAACATAAAGTTAATTTTCGTTTAAATATTTTTCGTGATAGAGATGGACTTGCCTTTGTTATGAGAGTTTTAGCATCTGATATTCCTTCGATTCAGGAAGTGGGGTTACCTTCAGACAAAATTTGGCAAGATATAACATCATTAAAAAGAGGACTTGTGTTAGTTACTGGAGTTACTGGAAGCGGTAAGTCGACTACAATTTCTGCCTTGATTAACCACATTAATCTTTATCGTAAAACAAGGATAATCACATTAGAGGATCCTGTGGAATTTTTATTCAAAAGCGAAAATTCAATGGTTTCTCAGAGACAAGTCGGGCAAGATGTCGAAACATTTTCTTCAGGCTTAAGAAGTGCACTGCGTGAAAATCCTGATGTTATTTTCGTTGGCGAAATTCGTGATACTGAAACTGCATCATTAGCCTTAAGTGCTGCAGAAACAGGGCATCTAGTTTTTTCAACTCTTCATACTAGAGATGCAAAGGGTGCACTTAGTCGCATAGTGGATATGTTTCCATCCGAACAAACGAAAAGTTTGTGCCTTCAACTTTCTTTCAGTCTTTCATTTGTGCTTAGTCAAAAGCTAGTTCCCCGAATGGACGGGAATGGAAGAATACTTGCGATGGAAGTATTGAAAAATATTCCAGCACTCGGAAACTTGATAAGATCTGGAAATTGGCAACAGGTATATTCAACAATGGAGACACAATCAAAAGAAGGAATGATGACTATGGAGCAACACTTACTTCACTTGTATCAGCACGAAGTCATTTCTAAAGAATCCGCAATTACCTATACAAATGAGGCGAGTTTAATTGAAAGGTTAGGCTAGTTGGTATGATACGACATGTGATTTGACCATTTTTTCTGATTGTTCTAGATATTAACGATGAAAATTTTGAGTGCTATTAGTATCCTTATCTGCTCATTTTTTGCATTTCTTTTTGTTCAAAATTCTTTGAAAAGTACCGAAGAAAATAAATCTGTAAAAAAAACTAAGATTATGAAAAAAATTGTCAGGACCGATGAAGAGTGGAAAAAGATTTTATCTCCTGAACAGTATCGTATTTTACGAGAAGCTGGAACAGAAAGGCCAAATGGAGAAATTTATTTGGAATTTAAAAAACAGGGTGCCGGAACATACTATTGTGCTGGTTGTGATGCAGAATTATTTTCTTCCAAAGAAAAGTTTGATTCCCGTTGCGGATGGCCATCTTTTTATGATCCTTCCAAGGCTAAAAATATAAAGACTTCTGTAGATTATCACTTAGGGTACCCAAGAACCGAAGTACTATGTGCATTGTGTGACGGTCATCTGGGTCATGTTTTCAAAGGTGAGGGATTTGATACCCCTACAGATAAAAGATATTGTATTAATGGTACTGTTCTTAAATTTGTCCCGCTTTCAGAAGTAAAACCAAAAGTGCCCGAAAAGCGGCTCAACGGAGAAAAGTAATTTGTACTTTGTATTTAACTGTTTCCGCAAATTGTACGGGTCTCTTTTTTTGCTTAATTTTATTTTTTGTAATCCACATTTTCTTGAAATTGCAAATAAAGTTTATGGTTTGGATAATGGAAAAGTTTTAAAGGTTAAGATTCCCCGATTTGATCAAAATGGCTTTGTTTCATGGGAGGTTCATGCAGAATCAGTTAAACCTTTGGGGAATGAGACATATTTTGCAACTGAGCCGACCTTATTTATCTATTCGGAGCAGAAGTTAGAGAGCAAAGCATTAAGCCAATCAGGAAGATTCTCCCTTAGTGCTCAAGAGGCAGCAGGCGAAGGTACATTTGTAGTAAATGGTGGTGGTTTTTTTGCCAAAGGAGTAGATTGGGATTGGCGAAATGCTGTTCCTGGTGGAAAAAACCGAATGTCGTTTAGCAGCGAATCAACTGTAATTTTTGAAAGAGGTCTAAACAACTTTTTTGCAAATCATAAAAAGGATGAATCAGTTGAAATCGAAGCCTGTAAAGATAGAGAAGAAGTTACAAATTCCTTAGCTTTAGTTCCGACTATTGCTAATGCACATTCTTTAGAATTTCTTCAGGTTGAACTTGGCAAGCATCGCTTTTCCTTGGATGGCAATGTAAGTATCGAGGGTAAAAACTTATTTTTGACCTGTGAAAGAATGGAAGTTATTTTTTCTAGAGAAAGCAATTCATCTAAAAATAATTTTATTGGGGCTATTTCATCCATAAAGGCAGTTGGAAATGTTATCCTAACCCAATTCGGTAGAAAATGTTATGCACAACAAATGATCATGGATGTAAGAGAAGGAACAGTGCTGCTTTCTGGCACTCCTGCAAGGGTTATTGACGATGAGTGGGGAGAAGCTTCTGGGGCTAGAATAATACTAGAAAGAGGAAAAAGGATTGCAAAGGTGTTGGGAGATAAAAATCAAAGATCAAGACTTGAACTTCCTGCACTTCCCAATTTCGGGTTTCCGAAGGATATTAATAATTCTCAAAAAAAATGATTTCAAAATCACAAGTATCAACCTTAGAGGCAATATCACTTTGCAAAAAGTATAGCAGAAAAGAAGTTGTTCGTCGGGTGGACTTGGAGGCAAAATCTGGGGAAGTTGTTGGGTTGTTGGGGCCAAACGGTGCAGGGAAAACAACAACTTTTTCTATGATTGCCGGTTTTCTTAGACCAACATCTGGAACAATTAATCTTAACGAAATAGATCTTTCCAAAATGCCAGCTTACAAAAGAGCCAGAGAAGGACTGGTTTATTTACCCCAAGAATCTTCTGTTTTTAGAAAATTAACGGTAGAGGATAACATACGGGCAATTGCTGAAACATTGTCTCTTAGCAAAAAAGAGCAAAGCGAATTAATTGAGAAAAGACTTTTTGAGTTAAACCTTTCTCATTTGGCAAAGCAAAAGGCATACACATTAAGTGGTGGTGAAAGAAGAAGGCTGGAAATTACCCGAGCTCTGACATTATCTCCTAAATTTTTATTACTTGATGAACCTTTCAGTGGGGTTGATCCGATCAGCGTGAATGAGGTCACTCAAATAATTTTTGGACTAAAAAAGAAAGGGATTGGAGTACTGATTACCGATCATAATGTAAGAGAAACTTTGCGTGCAGTTGATCGTGCCTATTTGCTATACGATGGTACTATTTTAGCCCATGGTGACGCCGAATTTTTATTGTCCGATCCACAGACCAGAGAAAAATACTTGGGTGTGGATTTTGTAGTTTAATCAGAAAAAATATTATGAATTCTCAATCCTCGCCAGCTGAGTCAAAATACATCGTCGAAAGCATTGCCGTGCGTCAATTTTTCAAGGATTATGGAGAACAGCTCTGTTTGCGTTTAGTTAATTCTGAAAAAACATTAGGTAGAAGTACAATTAAGGAAAGAAGCGTTAATAGACCTGCTCTAGCAGTCACTGGATACTTTAAATACTTTGCTAATAAAAGAATTCAACTATTTGGAGCGGGTGAAATGGCTTTCTTTAGAGAACAGTCTTCTGCAAGAAGAAAAAATGTTATGGAAACAATGGCGACCAAGAAAATACCATGCGTTGTTGTATCGAGGAATTTGGCACCAACTCCTGAAATGATTGATGTATTAGAGAAATACGGAGTGCCTTTGTTTCGTACATCTCTTTCCTCAAAAGCTTTTACAACAGAAGTCACAATGTTGCTGGAGGAAAGGTTTGCTCCCCGTTCAAGTTGTCATGGAACTTTGCTTGATATTCGGGGGATTGGAACTCTTATCCGAGGAGATAGTGGTGCTGGTAAAAGTGAGGCTGCACTGGCTTTGATTGAGAGAGGACACAGTCTGGTCGCTGATGATATTGTGAAAGTTAAATTAATGAGTGACCACACTCCAGTTGGCTTTTGTGATGAAATTTCCCGAGGGTATATGGAATGCAGGGGCATAGGTATAATTAATGTAGAGGAACTTTTTGGTATTCGATTTGTACGGCTTGAGAAAAGGATTGATTTGGTGGTTACTTTCTTGGAGGATTCGAATTTAATTGAACCAGATCGAACGGGTTTGGATCGAAAAACCTACGATATTCTTGGCATTGATGTTCCAAATATGGAGATTCCTCTGCGACCTGGGCGTGATATGGCAAGACTTGTCGAGGTTGCTGCGATGGTACAGGCTGCAAGACAATTAGGTCACGATTCCGCAAATGACTTTAATGAAAAGCTGTTAAAAAAAATGAATGGCTAAAAATTTTTTTTAAATTTATTTGTTCTAACTATCGATATATCAAGGAGCTTTGCTAGGTTCAAATTTTTGGCTTTTTGGCAACCCAAAAGTGCAAAAAAACTTATAGACCAGCAGTTGTTAATAACTTGTGAGAAAGTTTATACTTTTTTTGATTTTTTTTCTTGGTTTCAATTAGTTTTTTCTTCAAAAGGTATTAATCCCATTTGTAACAAAATTATCTAAAAATTCCCTTGAAACTGAATCTAAATTTTCGTAAATTCATGAACATTAGTCGTTTGCGTTTTTTGTGCTATGCTTCAGGTTCGTTTGTTGCTAATTGCCAACAATCTATGCATAACCTAATGGGAAATAGCAATTTAAGTTCAGTTTGGGTTAGTTGAAAACTGTGTGAATAAATTTTAAAATTTCCCTATACTATGCCTCTAACAATCACCGACCCTGAAATCTTTTGGAGTAGTCTCCGCGACAATTTACTAGAAGTTATACCAGCTGACACGTTTCGTGTTTGGTTTGATAACATTCGAGTTGGCCGACTCGATGAAGATGGCTGTGAGCTCATTACCCCAAATGAATTTTCCGCTATTTGGATACGTGATAATTATCTTGATATTATCAGAAGAGAAGCGGATCGTTTGGTTGAACGTCCATTCACTGTTGAACTATTAGGGGATATTAACGAAAACCCTTCCTCAGGGTATGATCGTATATCATCCGTACCATCAGCAAACTCGACTGGGAAAACTAGGCAAAATGGCCCGGCGTTTCAAGGTCGTTCGCTTGGTATTAATCCAAAAAATACTTTTGATAACTTCATTGTTGGTGCAGGAAGCGAACTAGCTCATGCCGCTTGCGTCGCCGTTGCTAATGCACCTGCTCATGCTTACAATCCCCTTTTCTTGTATGGTGAAACCGGGCTAGGTAAAACACACCTTATGCATGCAGTTGCCCATCATGCTTTAAATCGTAACCCATCTTGCCGTATAACTTATGTGTCTTGTGAAAAGTTTACTAATGAGTTTATTCGTGCAATACAGGAAAATACTTTAACTAAATTCAGATCAAGATATCGAAGCGTTGATTATTTGCTCATCGATGATATTCAATTCCTAGCTGGAAAAGAAAGAATTCAAGAAGAGTTTTTTCATACTTTTAACGACATATACGATGCTCAAAGACAAATCTTTCTGACAAGTGATCGCCCAGCTGGTGATATTGATAAAATTGAGAGTAGGTTACTTTCGCGTTTTCAGTGGGGTTTAGTAACTGATATCCAATCTCCTGACTGGGAAACTCGAGTTGCCATTCTTACACAAAAAGCTGATGCCATGGGGATCAAAATTGATCCGGAGATTATTGAATTTTTGGCCAAGAGCATTGCAAGAAATGTTAGAAGAATGGAAGGTGCACTGACTCGGGTTGCCGGTTATGTTGGTTTAACCCGTAGAAAAGCCGACCTTGAGACTGTTCAAAGGCTTTTGAGGGATATCCTTCGTGAAGAAAATCTGAGCAGAATTACTATTGAGACTATTCAAAAGAAAGTGGTTGATTACTATCACTTAAGAATGGCTGATATGCTTTCTCGGAGGAGACCAGCTAATATTGCATTTCCTAGGCAAGTAGCCATGTACTTGTCTCGAATCCTCACGGAGCATTCTCTACAAGAAATTGGAAGTGCTTTCGGTGGCCGCGATCATGGAACAGTGATTCATGCATGCAAGACCGTAGAGAATATGATGGACCAAGATGATTCAATTAAATACGCAGTCGAGTACTTAAATGAAGAACTTTCTCAAACGATTGAGTAGTTGATTATTAATTTTTTTCGTGGCTTGTCTTTCAATGGTATTTTGTTACCAATTAGAGATTTCAAATAATGACCGAAGACACACCTAGTACTGATAATGAGTTTAATGATGTTGAAGAAACCATAGAGGCTTCTGCTTCAGATCCTTCTTCAGAACAAAAGAGAGAGATTGCTGGTTGGGTTGCTGAAGGTATGGGATTATCTGATGTGCAGAAAAAGATTAACTCTGATTTTGGTATTGTGATGACTTACATGGATGTCCGCTTTCTGGTTGATGATTTGGATCTTACATTAGTTGATAAAGAAGAAGAAAAGCCCGCGGAAAAAGATCAAGCTGAAGGTGGAGTCAATCCCACTCAAGATAATGATTTAGAAGGAGAGAGCGGTGTTTCAGTAGAACTGGATACGGTCAATCCACCTGGAGCAATGGCTAGCGGTACTGTGAGGTTTTCAGATGGACAAAGCAAAAAATGGACCCTTGACCAGTTCGGTAGATTGGGTCTTTCAGGTGGTGATGAAGCTTACAAACCGTCCGATGAAGATGTTGTAGAATTTCAGAAGCAATTAGATGCAGCATTGCGCGGTAGAGGATTCTAGATCTTGAATTTTTTTTACTAAAAGAAGATTTATTAAACTACAACTGATCAAGAGTTAACCTTTCCAAATCTTGTAATTTTAGGAAACTTTTTAGTTGTTCTACTTTATGCGACTCTACAAGTGTATTGAGCATTTGAATATTCTCTAAACATCTTCTGAACCGCATAAGTTTAACCTCTTTTTTCTCGAGCAAAAACTTTTGATTTTCAAAACTTTTAATTTTACCTTTTTCGATTAGGATTTTTTTCCAGTAATCATTTTGATTTATAATTTTGAGTATTGATTGACTTTTTTCAGTACTTAGAATTTCCGACACTACGGGGTGATAGGGATTCGCAACTTCAGGAAATACCCCTTTAATTTTCCTTCTTAGTTCTTCTCTAAATTTATTTTTTTGATCTGTAGCTTTCTTTCTTTCTTTTTCAATAGCTTCTTTTTCTTTTTTTAAGTCTTCAAGCAATTTCTTTATTTCAATAGCTGGGTATTCTTCGTTAAGATTTAAATTCTCAGATAATCCTAAAAAAACTGCCTTTTCTTCAGGTGTCGCCCAAAGTAAAAATTCTGACTTGTTTACCTGCTCCAGCTTTTGTACGGATAATGTTTTGTTTTGGTCAGCAAATTCAATTTTTTGAATCAACTTACCTGTTAATCCTTCGTTTTCTTTTTTTACCTTAGTTTCAGTCTTAGTAGAACTCAGGTATTTTCTTAGAAGCGTATCAGAAGTTTTAATTGGAATATCAATAGTATTTGAATGGATGCTAACATATGAGTGAGCTTCTAACAGAGATGTTTTTCCATCACCATTATAGTCAGGCTTTGTAATTTTTTTGCCAAGTCTCGACCGTCCACTAAGAGCTTCCCAAAAATATGTGCTATATTCATGGTAATTTTCCTCTCTTATGTCAGGCGTACATCCTGCTGCTACTCGGTTTTGTAGGGTGGAAAAAAATCCAGCAGTCGGCCTTTCAATAAATTCTTTTTTCGGATCTCCTTCTCTGAAGATAACATTTGAGAAACCACCACTATAGCATTGAACCATGACAAGAATAATCGGTTTTTGTTTAGGAAGTGATTCAATTTTTTTAACGAGTTCGGATACGCGGATTTTCGCGTAGTTCCAAAGATATATTGAAGTATTAAAAAGTTTTTTAGATTCACCCTTCCCTCCATGTCCGGTGAAATATAACAGACTTTTTTCTCTTGCATCGCTGTTTTTGAGAAGTTTGAACCATCGGTCAACTGATTGAACAGATGAACTACCGTCTGGATTCAAGCTGTTTGAGCGGTATTGATTGGCAAGCCCATTCGATTTACCGAAAAGCTCGGCCATAATTTGGTTAATTTCAGGTATGACAAATTTAGGATCAAAAAACTGAATGTCACGCCCTGAATCATTTCCGTCTGCAAAATAGGTGTGAGAGATTTTTTCTTCAAATTGGAGAATTGGTTTAATTCTTTGAAGATATTTTACATTGCTTTCCAATGATATTTGATTGCCTAGAGCAGAATATCCGCCGCCAAGAATAAGAATTTGTGCACTTTCATTGTGCTCAATATTACTTAAGTTATTTTTAATTCCACTTTGATTTTTATTCTCGGAAAGTTCCGTATCCTTAGGACAGGATAAAATTACAGGTAGGATAACTAATAATAATGCTGCGAGTGTTGTCTTTACGGCGGTCATAAAATGTTCATGAAGATCATTTAGATCAGGATTGGTTAACCTTTTATTAACTGGAACCTCTAGGCAAGAGTATTAAGTTTTAGATCTAATTCCCCCTCTTAATTCACCTGCGCCAACAGCACCAAAATTTGAGATGAAAGCTTGATCAATTGGTCTACTATTCGGCATTGAAAGCCAAATTCGTAAGAGATGCCTTTTTTTAAGAGGGTCCTTGAAATCTTCAAATGCAGTTCTCCGATGAAGGGTGGTCCAATTGTTCAAGAAAAGAATTTCCCCGCGTTGCATTGTAAAACAAGTCTGTAGCTCTTTTCGCTCACAAACAGAATCCAAAAAATCAAGTGCTTCTTTTTGAATTTTTGAGAGGGAAGGGCAATCTTGGGACTGATCAGCCCGATCGATCAAGACACGTAAATAGGAGCAGGCAAAAAAATCGTTTCTCCATGAAAAGATTGGTTGTTCGCAGAAGAGAAGGTTATTTGCAATGTCTATTGTATGTGTTTTGTAAGGAAAATTTTGACATAGAGTGAAATGCAGATCAGGCCTTTCTTTTTTAATAATTTGTTGAATCTTTTCGCTTTCAACAATTTGGTTTTCTCCACCACTTTTGGCTGGTTGTAGGCATAGAAATGCAATTACATCGCAACGATCCGTGTGAAAACTTAATTTTTTATTTGTATTTGGTCCCCGAACCTTTGGGTCATTTTCTGAAAGGGCAGCATTTTTTACGCTTAGAACCAAGTCGCCATTTATGTTTTGTGAAAGGGGAGTACCTATCTTTTTACAAAATTTTAGGAATGAAGAAATTGGATCTGTTAATAAGTTTTTTTCTGAAGAAAAACGGAAAAAGCCCGGTTGTTTTTCGAGTTCGTTATGGATTTCATCAACTTTTAAATTTTTATTCATAAAGTATTTTCAGATTATGAATTGTTCTGATTTTTGGAATTAAGACTTTAGACAATAGCTTTCTTGTTACTTGTCATTTATTTTGTGATCTTTCAAAGAACTTCCAAGTCCGTAAAAAGTAAAATCAAGATAGGGAATAACAAATTCATGTGTTGTGGAAGAAGGCATAGAATGTTTTCCTTTCTCAAGAGTAATAAGGGTACTTTTCGCACCTTTTTTTTGTATTGCTTGATGAAAGATTTTTGATTGATGGAAAGGCACTAGTGGGTCGTCGGTACCATGAAAATGGATAAAGCTGACATGGTCTTTAGCAACATGATGAAGAGGAGACGCGTTCCGGGTTTTATCTTTGAATTTTTGGATGGGGAATCCCATTAATTCACTTTCAGGAGAGTTTGGAGCATTGTGATCAATTACTGTTGGGTGATTATTCATTTGGAGTAAGGCACTTGGACCAAAAAAATTGATCACAGCATTTACCCGGCTGCTCTGATTCAGGTATAAACCTAATGTTCCTTCAAATTTTTTGTTTTCATTTGTTGTGCCTAGCATGGAAACTAAATGCCCACCTGCGGACGCTCCCCAAACAGCAATTTTGCTTGCGTTGAAGCCAAAAGTTTTAGCGTTTCCTCTTAACCAACGAATGGCTGCTTTGCAGTCATGAATTTGTGCTGGCCAAGTAGATTCTCCACTTAACCGGTATCCAATTGAAGCTCCTGCATATCTTCCAGTTTTGACGAGCGCAGGTAGACGATCGGTAGATAATCCATTCGATTTATTTCCACTTCTCCACCCACCCCCATGTACCCAGATGACAAGAAAAGGCGGATTTTGGGGATCAACTTTTGTGGGAATAATTAAGTCAAGAGTTTGTCTCGGATTATTTGAGTCTGCGTAGGGAAGGTCATAAATAAATTTGAAGTTTTTATTTTTAGAAAAATCCTTACCCAAATAAGAAAGGTGCTCATCAATCGAAATTAAATGGTCATTATCAATATCAACCTTATTGAAATTTTTTATAGCATAATTTGGAAGTTCATCACGACTAAGTACTCCGTTTCGATTTATATCCCAATTCCTAAATAATTCCAAAGGGTCGACTGTTTTCTTAGCAATTAGATCTTGAAAGAATAATAGAAAAAAGGATTGGAATAAAATATGGAAGAATCTCATTCTTTTTATAAACAGCATAGCAATGCTACGCATCTTGGAGGTTTTAACTAGAAGCTAAAATGTTTTGCAAGATTTTCATAAAAAGAGGAAAGTCAAATTTTTCGACTTTTTCGCTCTCAGAAGTTGGCCATTTGGGTAAATTTTCAAGAACATTTGTTTTTCCAATAGCAAGGTTAGTAAGATTAAAGTTTCCAACTCGTATTCCAGTGAGATTCTTTCCTATTCCAGTAATGAAAATAACTTTTGTGGGATCAGGGCTTTCCGGATCAATCAATGATAGTGGATATTCTGTTCCACCGCTTACCGTTTTTGCGGGTAGAATCCACAAAGCCCTACTAGTCAACAAGTGATTAAGGAGTACTTCTCTACCTTTTGCAGTGCCAAGGTATGGGTTATTCATTGCGCGAGAACCTTCTTCAAAAAGATCCTCCTGATTGGAAGAAAAGTTTAAATTAAAAGTGTAAGAAAAACCACCTGACTCAATATCTCTCTTTATGTCTATTTGGGGAATAGTAAAAATTCCGGGGGAGTTAAATGAAATTGAAGAATCAAACTTAGAGGAAAATAATCGAGATTTTCCTTGAATCGTTTGGTATGCAAAAAAAGGTTTACCATCAATTTCTACTTGGATTTCTAATTGTTTTTTTTCTTCTGATATGCCGATAAATGCATCAGTTTTTTCACCCTTTTTGTTTTTCCATTCAATACGAGCGAAGAGATTATTTTCACTCCTGCCGATCTGATCGAAAGCATTACCCAATGCGTCTAAGAGAAGTTTTTTTCTATTCTCTTTAAATTCAATACCATTTGCAAAAGACTGGGCAGTTTCTCCCCATTTTTTCATATTCTCATTATTGGATTTAGTAGAAACATTAGTAAGTGTTTTTATAGCAAGATCTTCTTTTCCATCTAAATAATGGGCCATCCCTAAAAAGGTCTGCACATCAGCTTGCTTACCCAGTTTGGTAGGTAAGCCAGCAATTGTAGAAAGTGCTTTTTCAATATTTTTTGGTTTCCCAAAAAGAGATTGTTTGAGCTGGATTATTTTAATCTGATCAGAATTTCTTTCTTCTTCATTTAATTGGGCCAAAAAATAGGCGGTTGCAAATTCTGCATCCTTTCCTGAAAACTTGCTTAATAAAAGAAGTTTATCGATAGGAGTTTGCTCATTGAGAATGATTTGAACAACTTTCGAAATACCAGAATTTTTTTCTGACTCTAACAGAAGTGCTTTTGAGGCACTTTTTTTGATTTCTTCAACTTCAGCTTTTTCAGCAAGCAGATAAGCTCTAATACGAAGAGATGAATCAGCTAAGAATTTTGGCCCTTGAATACGAGCAATCATAATTAAGGAACGACAATAACTTACCGCAAAATCCTTGCTTTTTAAGTCGCCTAATGCTGCTTTAGCGACAAGTAGTTCAGTTAGAACTTTTGATTCTTTCTCAAATGAAGAGATGAAATGCATGGTCGGAAGACTTTGGGGATAGTTGAAAAGCAACTTTGATGTTGCGTTATTTAAATCATCAATCTCTCGGGATGCCTTAGCAACCATGAGATAATCAAAAGCAAGGCGGGGAGCTTCCACAGCATCTGGATTGTCTTCAAGGAACTTTCTAGCTTCCTTTAGAAAGCCATCGCCGTTTGATTCTTTTAGATAGTCTTCGTAAAAGGGGATTCTGTTTTCTTCAGCTTTTGCAAATACCAAACTGATCAGAAAGATAATAATTAGGTTGGGAAAGTTCATCATGAATATTTTACTTGGGAATGGGAAGGATTGTGAATTACAACGAGACTAAATGGCTGAAAAGGCTTTTTCGAGTTTTTCTAAAGAATTGGTTATATCTATCTTTTCATGAGCTGTGCTAATAAAGCAAGTTTCGTATGCAGAGGGAGGTAAATAGACTCCGTTTTTCAGGCAGATTTGAAAAATATGTTTAAATTGATCGGCATTCGAAGCAAGTGCGTCTTCAAGATTATGAACCGGCTTTTCGCTAAAAAATAGACTGAACATAGATCCAACCTGGGGCACCTGTAGAGGGATTGAATACTGATCAGCAATATTTTTAACACCGGTTGAAAACTGCTTGCCAAGTTCATCCAGAAAATCATAAGGAGTGCTTTCCTTTAATAATTTTAAAGATGCAATGCCGGCGGCCATTGCTAATGGATTTCCACTTAGAGTTCCTGCCTGATAAACTGGACCTAGTGGGGCCAGGTAATCCATTACATCTGACCTGCCGCCAAAAGCACCAACGGGAAGCCCTCCTCCAATTATCTTTCCCATTGCCGTAAGATCTGGAGTAATTCCTGTTCTTTGCTGAACTCCGCCAAGGGAGATCCTGAAACCCGTCATCACTTCATCAAAAATAAGAATAACTTTATTTTCAGAGCAAATTTTCCGTAAACCCTCAAGATATCCATCCTTGGGTAATATGAACCCGCAATTTGCTGGATAGGGTTCAACAATAATTGCGGCAACTTGATTGTCATTTTGAGAAAGAGCATTTTTAACCACGGATAAATCGTTGTACGGCAGAACAATTGTTTCCCTAGCAAAGCTTTCTGGTATGCCGGCACTATCCGGGTTTCCAAAAGTTAAAGCACCTGATCCTGCTTTGACCAAAAGACTATCGACATGACCATGATAACAACCGGCAAACTTTATTATTTTTGATCTTCCGGTAAATCCACGTGCAAGTCGAATGCAAGACATTGTTGCTTCTGTCCCACTGTTACACATTCTTACCTTTTCAACTGAAGGAACTAGATCCACGAGTAATTCAGCCATCTCAACTTCGTCAGGCCCTGGAGTACCAAAACTGGTTCCATGGTGAAGTGCTTTTGAAATTGCCTCTCTTATCTGTGGATGATCATGCCCGTGAATTGCAGGTCCCCAGGTACATACATAATCAATTAACTCAGTTTCATCTGCAGTGGTTAATTTTGCTCCATGTGCTTTTTTAGTAAAAAAAGGAGTCCCCCCAACTGAACGAAATGCACGGACGGGTGAATTAACTCCCCCTGGAATAATTTTTTTCGCTTTTTCAAAAAGTTCCTGAGACTTATTCATATAGTATTTTAGTTTTTATATTTTTGAACAATTGGCATTCTTCTTCCCACTCCGAAAGCAAGGGGAGTAATTTTCAAACCGGGTGCAGCTTGATTCCTTTTATATTCATTTAAGTCAACGAGGCGGACTATCTTACGAACTGTTTCCTCACTGAAACCTTCATTTATAATCGAATGGATTGATTTTCCTTTCTCCACATAAGAGAGAAGAATTGAGTCAAGGGTCTCATAATCTGGTAGTGAATCACTGTCTTTTTGATCGGGTCTAAGTTCGGCAGAAGGTGGTTTTTCGATTGTATTGATTGGAATTCTAATTTTATCAGCATTTAAATGACGGGCCAATGCAAAGACTTGCATTTTGGGGACATCGGAAATTACAGCAAGCCCCCCACACATGTCTCCATAAAGAGTGCAGTAGCCCACAGCCAATTCACTTTTATTTCCAGTAGTTAATAGCAAGGCTCCAAATTTGTTTGAAATTGCCATGAGGATGAGACCTCGGCTACGTGCTTGAATATTCTCCTCAGTCACATCGAATGATAAATTTTGGAATAATGGTTGGAGGGCTGAGCTTGTTGAATTTACCACATTATTAATCTCTATCGTATGAAATTCAATATCGAGATTTTTGGCTAATTCTTTTGCGTCGTCTTGACTGTGTTGGCTCGAAATGGCGGAAGGTAAACTAATTCCTAGAACATTATCAGCTCCAAAAGCTTCGACGGCAAGGGAAGCAGTGACGGCAGAGTCAATTCCTCCGCTCAGACCGAGAAGTGCCTTTTGAAACCCACTTTTATGAGCATAATCACGCAATCCTAAAACGAGTGCTTTGCGTAAAGATTCAATTTTAGACTCGAATGAAAAGAATTGATGCGAGATATCTTCGAGGTCATGAATATCAATAGATTCAGAAAAAGAGTTTGAAACGGCATGGAGATCACCATTTTTATTGAAAGTCATGGAAAGACCATCAAAGATTAGTTCATCATTACCACCAATCGCGTTCACATAAACTACAGGGCAATCACATTTTTTAGCCGCTTTTTTTAGTATTTCATTTCGCACATTCTCTTTTCCTATGCACCATGGACTTGCTGATAGATTAATAAGTAAGTCGGTATGAGATTTTGAAATTTCTTCTATTGGATCCTGATCATAGAAATCGTTATTAAAGTTCCAGATATCTTCACATATAGTAACTGCAATATTTTTACCTTTTAATTGTGTAAAGAATTCTTTTTGTCCTGGAATGAAGTATCTTGTCTCATCAAAAACATCGTAGGTTGGAAGTAGTCTCTTATGAAAAGTTTGGGATATTTTTCCTTTTACGCACCAAGCTGCTGCATTGTAACATGAAAATTTGGGTGAATCAGTTGATTTTTCTGCGTAACCAATAAGTGCGGGAGTTGGTCCAGTTACAGATGCAAAAGAATTTAAGGATTCTGAGAGATCGAGGAGAAAGTTTTCTTTCATCAGGAGGTCCCGAGGAGGATAACCACAAAGAAAAAGCTCTGGATAAACTATCAAATCGACGCCTCGACCAACCAGTTGCTCATATGCGTCAATTGCTAGGGCAAGATTTCCCTCAATGTCTCCCACAGTTGAATTTAGTTGGGCGATTCCAATTCTCATCTTACTATCTTTCTGAATAACGGTACCATAACTGATGTCTATTATGAAAGAATTCGATAAAAAAGCGAACAAGAAGGTCTCTTTTCCTTTTATTCTTGGTTCCGGTTCTCCTCGCCGTAGTGAATTGCTAAGAAAAATAATATCTGATTTTACGGTAGTAATTTCAGATGCGGAAGAATTAGAATTTCATTCACAAGGAGTCATTGAGCTTGTTAAAGAAAATGCGTGTTTGAAGGCAACTTCTGTGGCGAATGATTATCCTGATAGCTGGGTTTTGGGGGCAGACACTTTGGTCGCATTGGGAGGTCGAGTTTTAGGAAAGCCCAAAACTATGGATGATGCCTTTAGAATGTTAAGAATGCTGAGTGGGGAAACTCACGAGGTAAGTACAGGCTTGTGTTTGGTAAATCGATCCAAAAATTTTCAAAAGGTAAAAGTGGATACAAGCAAAGTGACATTTAAGAAATTAGATGATTCAGCTATTTCAAATTATTTTTTGGATGTAAATCCCTTGGACAAAGCGGGTGGATACGCCATACAAACACGACCTGATTTGATCATTGAAGATTTTCATGGATCGCATTCAAATGTGATTGGCTTACCCCTAGAATTATTAGTGGAATGGTTAACAGAGTTAGAGATTATCTAGCATAGCATTGATATACTTTACAGATATCAGAAGTAAATATGGCATTATTTGTTATTTGCCCTCTCCAATTCGGCTTTTACACGAAGTCCATCATTCTCGAAGTTTATTCCAAAGGCGACTTTACTCCAGTTGCCAAGTATGCTGATTATCCTTGGTAATTTCGATTTGGCAGGATGCCCGAAAACAGTCGATTCGTAAGTCTTAAACTTGTCGTTCCAAATATATGTCCCTCCTCCTGGGCAGAGTAGATCGGTTTGCCAAACTTTTTGATGGTAAGCCAAAGGATCTTTTTTATTTAGAACGATACGCCATTCATTTAGAGCATGAAGGTTATTCCAAGACTTTCTTTGTAGTCCGTTAATTGTATTTTGTCCTATCGTAAGGTCGAACATTGAAGGAATGGGTTTGGATGCCAATAGTGCTGAGCTCATTCCTTCCCACTTTGCTTTTGGAAGTGTACCATTTTTGTCTCTGCGAAGGATATTTCGCTCAATTGTTTGCTGAATTATTTTCTCACTGAGACTGACTGTGAGGAGCCTTGGGGAAGGAACATAATATAAGGCAATGGGAACTGATCCCTCCTTGACAAGGCTATCCTCGAGACTTTTGCCTGGGGCAATCTTAACATAACCCTGTCCTTTATGTGAATGATTACTCCAAACCGTCATTCCTGGAGCAGTTTGTTCGATCCATGCCCTTAGTCCTGCTAAGAATGCTGT
>MDSZ01094860.1_pt1 | contig 21631 bp, 23 predicted proteins | sample 811201 | NCBI WGS metagenome assembly MDSZ01 (sample SAMN05326647, study PRJNA326480) | marine metagenome | isolation source: seawater | place: Indian Ocean: North | collected 2010 | reverse complement strand
TTGCCCCTATTTTTTGAAAAATTTCTTTGAAACCTGGAAAGGATGTTTTGATCATATTCATATTATCTACAACAATTGATTTTTTCGAAAAAAATCCAAAAACTAGCATTGACATTGCAATTCGATGATCATTTTCAGTAAGAACCTCTTTTCCTCCTTCCTGAAATTTATTTCCTTTTATTTGAATTGAATTTTCACCAAGCTTTAATTTAACTCCATTATTTGATAATGCAGTTGACATAGTTTTTAATCTATTACTTTCTTTAATTTTTAATTCGTTCAAACCATAAAAATTAGAGGTTCCAGATGCAAAAGATGCAGCGACAAATAAAATTGGATACTCGTCGATTAATCTAGGACTCAAGCTTTTTCCTACATTAGTCCCTTTTAACTCCGAACTTTTAATTTTTATATCTCCAACTATTTCTCCATTAAATTTTTGCTTGTTATAAATTTTTATTTTAGCATTCATTTTTTTTAAAACTTCTAATAATCCAATTCTATAAAAATTAAGTCCAACATCTTTTATTGTTACTTCGCTATTTGTTGAGAGTAAAACAGCTATAATAACAAAAGCTGCTGAACTAAAGTCACCTGGAATGAAAAGATTCTTAGGTTTAAGAAAATTGGGTGAAGTCAAACTTATTAAATTTTTTTTTCTTGTTAAATTGGCACCTAGGTACTTAAGCATTATTTCTGTATGATCTCTAGAGGGAATGTTTTCCTTTATACTAGTGGTTCCTTTGATGTTTAAAGCTGCTAATAAAATAGAGCTTTTCACTTGAGCAGATCCAATCTTTAGAGAATGTTTTGCAGGAAAATTTTTATTATTATTGTTTTCAATTCTTATTGGTAAAAAACCATCTTCATGAGACATGGAAATATTCATTTTTTCCAAGGGCTCAATAATCCTTCCCATTGGTCTAGAAGAAAGAGATTCGTCGCCTACAAGGGTTGCATTTACTTCACTTGTACTTAAAAGTCCGGCCATAAGTCTTACACCAGTTCCTGAATTTCCAAAATTAAGAGGAGTTAAGGGGTCACAAAACAAACCACCTTGCCCGAAAACTTCATAGTAAGATTTTTTTTTTTCAATTTTAATATCTAATTTTTTAAGAACATTTAATGTGTCCATAACATCATCAGATTCAAGTAAATTAAAAATTTTTGTGTTTCCAATACAAATTGATGAAATTATTAATGATCTAATTGAAATAGATTTATCTGGTGGAACATTAATGGTACCATTTAATGGTTTACTTTTTGATGATTTAAGAGTAATAATTTTTTTCATTATAAATTATGATATATAAATTATTTATTATACTTATGAAAGTTGATTATGGAAAATATTGAAAAAGGTGCAAAAAGGAAATGTTCTAAATGTGGTACACTTTTTTTTGATTTTGGAAGACATCCTCTTACCTGCCCAAGCTGTGGAGCAGATGTAACATCTCTTTTAACAAATGTATCAAGAAGAGGAAGACCCCCAAAAAATGCTAAACCTGAAATAGTTGAAAATTCAAAAGAATTAGAAATTGATGAAATTGAAGTTGAAGAAGTAAATGATGAAGACGATTCCGAAGATTCAAATGTTGCAGACATTGTTGAAATTGAAAGGGATTCAGAGTCCTAAAAAGTAAGAGATATTTATAAATTATCTTGTAAAAAAAAATTAACCCTAACTTAAATTCAGAATTAGTTTTATTAGGGGCTGTAGCTCAGTTGGGAGAGCGTCTGGATGGCATTCAGAAGGTCGTCGGTTCGATCCCGACCAGCTCCACCATTCTAGTAATAATAATTGTAAGTGCTAGAATTAATAAATTGATTTTAAGTTTAAATTATTGTAATGTTTACTGGAATGCTTGTTAAGGTTCACTTTAATCGCTCTAATTGAGGATTTATGAATAGAATGTCAGTTTTTAATAGCCCTTTCCTTCTAGGTTTTGATCAGTTCGAACGAACAATAGATAGAATATCTAAACTCTCTACAGATTCCTATCCTCCTTATAATATCGAGCAAATATCAGCAAATAGTCTAAGAATAACAATAGCAGTTGCAGGGTTTAATAAGAGTGACTTGGAAATTAGCTTGGAAGGTAATCAGTTGCAAATTCGTGGAAGCAGAGAAGAAAATGATTCTAATAAAATTTTTATTCATAGGGGAATTGCGACAAGACAATTTCAAAGGAATTTTATCTTGGCCGAAGGTATTGAAGTTGAAGAAGCTTCTATGGATAATGGATTGTTATTTATAGACCTTTCCCAACCAATTAGTAATGAGGAATCAAAAAAGATTGAAATTAAAGATAAGAATAATAAAATAAAAGATAATTTAATAAGCGTTGGAAATAAATAAATGAGCAAAGAAAATTCATCAACTAGAAACTTTTTAGAATATGGAAACGCTTCGTTAGCTTTTATAAAAAAAGAAATTCATAAGGAAGAAAATTTTAGTACTGATGTGTTTTCAGTATATTGTGCAGATGGAACTCTTCTAGCAGCTTTTGATAGTAAAGAGTCTGCGATTGCTGCAATTCTTCAATCGGGGCTCGAGCATATTAATCTGCATTAAATTTAGAGAAAAATTTCATTATATCGGCCGGTTTTTTTAAATTTCTTAATTTTTCAACAATAGATTTATTTCTCAAAAAACTCGAAATCGATGAGAGTACTAGTAAATGCTCAGATTGACTATTTTCAGGAGCAAGTATAACAAAAACCAAATCAACGTGCTTGTTATCGGCTGAGGAAAAATCGATCGCAGACTTTAATTTGAAAAAAAAAACTTTTGTTTTTTCTAGTAAATTTATTTTTGAATGAGGAATTGCAACTCCATTTCCAACACCAGTAGATCCCAGTCTCTCTCTTTCATTTAATTTTTCGACTATATTTTCGCTCTCATTGGAATTATTTTTATAAAACACATTAGATATGTATTTAAATAAGTTTTTCTTACTATCGACATCAACGTCAACAAAGATTGATTCAATTTTAATAAAATCTACAAGTTTCATTTTTTTGGATCCACCCAACCAATATTTCCATCAGACCTTCTGTATAAAATATTTAATCTTTTTGATTGAATGTTTTTAAAAAAAATCGCGCTTTGATCTTTCAGGTTCATAAGCATAATTGCTTCACTTACGGAAATAGTTTTAATAAAATCTTCAGATTCTGCAATTATTACTGGTTCGTAAATGTTTTTTTTTGAATTTTTAATCTCTGGGTCTTGAATTACATATTGGTTTGCCTTGAGATATTTTAATGGTTTTTTATTTTTTAAACGATGATCAGTTAATTTTCTATGATATCTTCTTAGTCTTTTTTTTATTTTCTCATTTGCAATATTAAAAGCTCCATATGCATCATTACTAAGTGCATTTCCTTGTATAAAAATAGAGCCTTCAACATGAATACTGATTTCACATCTAAAATTAAAAGTGTCTTTTGAGAAAAGGATATTTGCATTAATAAAGTTTTCAAAGTATTTTTTCAAAGTTTGAATAAGCGTTGCTTGAACATACTCTGTGAGAGACTTTCCCACTTTGGTTTGTTTCCCTGATACCGATATTAAAGAAGATTCAATCAAAAATCATTTCCAAGATAAAATGTTCTTACATTTTTATTTTTAATTATTTCATCAGGTTTTCCTTTGAAAAGAACTTTTCCTTCGAATATTATATAGGCCCTATCAACTATTTCTAATGTACTTTTCACATTGTGATCGGTCATCAACACACCTATATTTCTTTTTTTAAGGTTCTGAATTAAATTTTTAACATCTTGAATTGCAATTGGATCTATACCAGCCAAAGGTTCATCCAAAAGGATGAAATTAGGATTAGAAGCCAAACACCTTGCTATCTCTAATCTTCTTCTTTCTCCCCCTGATAAAGATAAAGAAGAAGCATAACGAATATGTTCAATACCAAATTCCGCGAGGAGGTCCTCTAGTTTTTTTTGTTTTATTTCAGAAGATTTCTCATTTTTTTCAAGAACGGATAAGATATTTTCTTCCACATTCATTCCTCTAAAGATAGATGATTCTTGTGGTAAATAACCCAAACCAAGTTTTGATCTCCTATACATAGGGTATTCAGAAATTTCTGTTTTATCTAGATTTATAGATCCACTTTCAGATTTTATCAGGCCCATAATAATGTAAAATAATGAAGTCTTTCCTGCTCCATTTGGACCTAGAAGAGCAACAGACTCTCCTCTGTTTAAATCTACGGAAACATTATCAAGTATTCGTTTATTATCGTAAGATTTTGTTATGTTTTGAACCTTAAGGCCTTTGTTATTAATAGCCAAAAAAGGAATATCAATTTGATTCATCAGTTTCAATACCTCCTTTATCAATCAGTGCTCTCACCTTATTCTCATTAAGACTATTTCCTGGAGCTGGAAGCAACTTACTAATACCTCTTTTTAAATCGACTTCAGCATATTCACCGAGCAAAAAACTTTCTCCTCTTTGTAATTTAACATTTCCAAACAATTTACAGATTTCAGTATCATTATTATAAATTGCTTTATCGCTAAATGCTACTTCATTATTAGTTTTAATGGAAACATTTTTGAAACCTAATAATTTTTTAACTTTAGTTTTTTTGTCTGTTTCTTTTAGATACCAAACTAACTTTTCTGCTGACACAATAAACTCATTATCCTTCTTTGCCTCTGCTTTTCCAGTAGCTATTGCAATATTTTTTTGTCTCCAATACTCTAATTTTTCCTTAGATCTCAAAACATTTGATTCAGATGTTAAAATTATATTTTTTCCTGTAATAAGGAAGTAATCTTTTGAGATATTATATTCTGCATAATCTCCTCCAGTAATTTTCATTTTATTATCTTTGACTATGACATTTTTTAAGGCCTTCACTTCTTTGATATTCATGTTTGACGATTCTTTTTCGTTATAAAAAGCTTCTATCTTATCAGACTCTAGTGATAAGCTTCCACTAAGTGCCTTTGCATTTCCGACAGCTACATATTTTTGTTTGTTTTTATGCCATTCTATACCCTCGTCAGCAAATATTTCAATTGGCTTATCTGCATCATTTAAATTGGTTAATTGTTGAGAATTTATAGATTCAAATATAAAAAAGAAAAGTGAGATGGCTAGACAAAAAAGACTTTTAAATTTAATCATTTGATAATGTTAACTTGGTTTTACCTGTAAAAAAAATTTTTTCTCCGTTATTTAAAATTTTAAAACCCTCTGAAATTATATGAGAATTACTTTTTTCTCCGTTAACTTTCTTGTTTCCAGATAATATTTCCTCTTTAAAATCAAAATACATTTCCGATGTTTTGAAAATCATATTTTTTTCATCTTTAAACATTACATTACCTTTAACATTTAATTGTTGAATTTGTTTATTATAGATACCTATGTCACCACTCAAAAAAAACTTTTCTTTTCCTGATTTTATCTCTCCAGTTGGTTTTTCTAAGTTAAATATATCGGGGGTGCTTTTGAATCTAGTTGCTTTATCGGCCATTACTCTGAATGGCTGTTCTTTTTTGTCCGTTCCTATAAATGTTGGGTTATGGAGAACTTGTGTTATCGCCTTAAAATCATCATTATCGAATGAACTGTCACTAATTATTATATTTTTTTTAAAAGAGGTATTGTTATAAATTATAAGAAGTATGATTAGAATCGAAGTTCCAGAAAATATAAATTTAAGACTTCTGATAAAGATAGAATATTTCATTTATTATTATTTCCTAAGAATATCATGCATGTGAACAATTCCGATAGGTTTTTTTTTTTTGGTTATAAAATAATTTGTAATAGATTTTTCATTCATCAACTTTAAAACTTGAGAAATACGAGTGCTAGGAGAAAGTGTTTTTGGATTGACCGTCATTATTTCAGTTACTTTCATATCTAAAAGCTGAGGTTTCATGTGTCTTCTTATATCACCATCTGTAATAATACCAATTAGTTCACCTTTTTTAGAAATAACACCTACGCACCCTTCCCCTTTTGACGTCATTTCTAAAATTGCGTGACTCATTCTTTTGTTCTCATGAATTAGAGGTAATGCTTCATCTTTTTTCATAACATCCGAGACTTGTGATAGGAATTGTCCTAATTTTCCACCGGGATGTAGTGCTTTGAAATCATTTTCAGTGAAACCTCTTTTTTTAAGTAATGTAACTGCTATTGCATCACCCAGAGCTAAGGTACATGTTGTTGAGCTAGTTGGTGCAAGTTCTAAAGGACACGCTTCGATATTTTTGGGAATTAAAAGTGTGAACTTTGATTCTTTAGCCAGAGTACTTTTTGGTTCACTAGTGATTGTGACAATTGGAATCTTGAGTTTTTTACAATGCAAAATTAAATTAATCAACTCTGATGTTTCTCCAGAATTAGATATAAGTATTATGCAATCTTTTTTTTCAAGCATTCCTAAATCACCATGATTTGCTTCAGATGGATGAATGTAAAAGGAAGGAGATCCAATAGATGAAAGTGTAGAGGCTATTTTTGAAGCTATGTGTCCACTTTTTCCAATACCAGAAATCACAATTTTACCTTTGCATAAGAAGAGTAAATTTACAACATCACTAAAATCTTTAGAGATTCTTTTTTTAAGCATTTTTAGTGCTTCAATTTCAACCTCTACAACTTTTTTCCCAGTCTTAATTTCCATTTATTTATATTTTAATGCGAGAAAATATCCAAGTTATGCCAGTCAAGAAAATCTAATTTAACTCTAGTTGGAAGAAATTGAAAACAAGACTTAGCTATATCAAACCTTTCCTCTCTTTTAAGCATTTTCTCCAATATTGACTTTAATTCAAATAAAAAAATAACATCATAAGAGGCATATTTAATTTGGCTTTCTGATAAATTTTCGGACGACCAATCAGAAGATTGTTGAGATTTATTTAGATCAATATTCAACAATTCTTTACACAAATCTTTTAGACCATGCTTGTCTGTATAGGTTCTCACAAGTTTTGAAGCAATCTTTGTACAAAAAATATTTTTTAAATCTAGTTTTAAGAATCTGTTTAACATTGCTACATCAAAGCGTGCAAAATGAAAAATTTTTTCAATTTTTTCATCTTTTAAAATATCGCTTACTTTATGATGTTTTGTTGTCCTATCAAAAAAATCTTTATCAAACTTTATCAAATGACATTCTGTTTTTGAGAATGCTATCTGAACCATACATAACCTGTCGCGAATCAAACTAAGTCCTGTGGTTTCTGTGTCCACACTTATGATCTTTGGTGGTTGAATATTGTTTGGAAGATCATTATTGTGTAAATATATTTTTGACTCGCCGAATTTAAAAGTTTTCATTATTTGATCATTTTTAATTATGATATTAATACCAGAGTTATATTAGAAATTGTAAAAAAAATTATGAAGAAAGAAATTAGTGGTAAAAAGATTGCTATTTTTGGTGGCTCTGGGTTTATTGGATCTCATCTAGTAAATCATTTATGTAAGTATTCATGTCAAATAGACATTGTTACAAGAGGTAACTCTAAAAAGCTTGACTTCTTTTTAGGTAGTGAGCCTGGACAGGTAAGAGTTGTAAATTTGAAAGAGTTTTCAAAAGAAAGTTTAGACTCAGTTTTAAATGGTGTAGATATTATTTTTAATTTAATAGGAATTTTATATGAAACGAAAAAAAACTCTTTTGAGAAAGTTCATGTAAGTATCTTGAGTGAAATTGCTTCATCTGCAGTTAGAAATGGTGTAAGAGGATTTATTCATCTATCTGCTTTAAACATTGATAAGACAAAAGAATCATCTTACGCGAGATCTAAGTTAAAAGGCGAGGATAGTCTAAAGTCAAAATTCCCTAACTGTGTAATTGTAAGACCGAGTGTGGTTTTCGGAAAAAGAGATAATTTTACAAATCTTTTTTCGAATCTTTCGAATTTCAGTCCTTTTCTTCCCTTAATTGGAACACCGGAGATTAAAATCAAGGGGATAGTCCCAACAGTTAATTTTAAAAAAAGAGTGAAGTTTCAACCAGTTTACGTTGGAGATCTGGTTACTTTCTTAATTGCTATTTGCTCACAAAGAAAAAAAACATTTGATTTGGCTGGGCCTTTAGTTCAATCTTTTGATTCAATCTTTGATGTTATTTTAAAAACTAAAAATCGGAGAAGGATATATTTGCCTATTCCCTTGTTTGTAGGAAGAGTAATGGCTTTCTTTCTAGAGGCTCTTCCTTTTCCACCTCTGATAACTAGGGACCAGATCAAGTTATTGTCTTACGATAATATTTCAACAAAAGGATTTATAAATTTAAAGAGAATTGTAAGAAACCCTACTTCTCTTCAATCAATAGCCGAAACATATTTATAAGAGTCTAGGCAAGATCAAATATATAATCCAAAATCCAAAAACAACTCTGTAGAAGGCAAAAATAAAGAAAGAGAAATTTTTGATCCATGAAACAAAAAAATAAATGAAGGTTAATGAAAAAACAAAACTTAGTATAAATATTAAATAACTTTGAAGATTTAATATCAAAACATTTGAAAATTTCGTTTCTGAAATAATTATCAAATATGAAGTTGCAGCTACTATAGCGGGAATGCTAAGTAAATTCGAATAAAATACAGAAAATTGTCTTTGAAATCCAAAAAATCTCATCACGGAAATTACTGCACCTGACCTACTTACCCCGGGGACAAGAGCAAAACATTGAAATATTCCAATTAAAAAAGAAGTTGAATAAGACAATGCATTAAGACTTTTAATTCTTAAGCAAAATCTATCAACTAAAAATAATATTAAGCCAAAAAAGATACTAGTTATCCCAATTATTAGAAGTAAAAGATTGCTTTCATAGTTTATAATTTTAGATACTATATAACCAACAAAAATTAGTGGAAGAGAAGATATGATTAAATTTACAAGTAAAAATGAATTTTTATCAATGTCTGGTCTATCAATTAATTTTAAGGAATAAATAAAATCTATTAAATCTTTGCGATAATAAATTATCACCGCAAGAAGTGATCCGAAATGAGCTAGTATTGTCGCATCATTAATGCTTAATCCTGTGGTTATATCTATTGAAAAGAAATCATTATATATTATTAGGTGGCCTTGTGAACTAATTGGAAGAAATTCAGTAAGACCTTGCAAAAAACAAAATAAGACAACAGGAATCAAGGGTGATTTACTCCGTTTTATTAAATTTATAATTTATATTATACAAGAAAATAAAAATGATTTATATTAAAAATAAAAAACTTATTTAAAATTCACATTATGAATATAAAAAATTTCGACTTAAATCTCTTAATTGTTTTTAAGACTCTGTTTGAAGAAAAAAATGTTACTAAAGCAAGTAAGAAAATTGGAATCACTCAGCCTGCAATGAGCAATGCTCTTAACAGACTTCGTTATTTAGTGAAGGATGATTTATTTATCAGAGGTCCAAGAGGAATGAGACCAACACCAAGAGCTATTGATTTATCGCTTCCAATTCAAACTGCTTTAAATAATTTAGAATTGTCATTGTCATCAATCAACTTTAATCCAAAAACAACAAAGAAATTATTTAGAATTTCTATGTCCGATGACGTTGCTCCTGTAATTCTTCCAAATTTAGTAAATTTTATAAAGAAGAATTCTCCATCTTCTTCTTTATGTATTAGATCTGAGCAAGGAAATGAAGCATTAAAACTCTTAGATAATAATGAAATTGATTTTGCAGTAGGCAGATTTGAAACTGTTGCCACTAGGTTTGGTTTTTCAGATTTGTTTACGGAACAATATGTATGCATTCTAAATAAAAATCACGAGTTATCTTCCGAACAAAAGTTGTCTATTGACCAATATTTAGAGGCAAAACATTTAAGAGTTGCTCCGATGGATGCACCAACTCACCCTATAGATAGAGCTTTGAGTCAGTTAAACTTTGAAAGAGAAATTTCCGTCCGAATTGATTTAATAACCTTAGCTCCAGTGATTTTAAAAAACACCGATTTGATTTTAACTCTACCTTCAAAAACAGCCCAGAGGATGGCAAAAAATTACGGTTTTACTATTGTTCAATTACCTATTGATTTAGAAAAAAGAAAAACAAAAATGGTTTGGCACAAAGAATTAACAAATCATCCAACCTTTGATTGGATAAAAAAACAAATCCTTACAATTTAAAAATGAAATTAATTTTTTTTGGTGCTGGTTATTGTTCAAGATACATATTACCAAGATTAAAAAGTAATTTTGAAATAATATGCACTCATAATGCTGAAATTAAATTTGAAAGTTTTGATAAAGAATTAAAAATCAGGAGATTTATTCTTGAGGATTTTATTAATAATAAAATTCAATTTGTTGATGGGGTAACTCATATAATAAATTCAATACCTCCAGTAAAAAATGAAGATTTAATATTCAAACTTTTGAGTTCATTAGATAAATCTATGTTGTCTAAATTAGAATGGTTTGGTTATTTGTCTTCTACAAGTGTTTACGGTGATCATAGCGGAAATTGGGTAGATGAAGAATCTGAAACTAAACCAACTTCACTAAGAGGAGAAAATAGACTAAAAATAGAGAATTTATTTCTTTCGCTTTATGAAAATCATGGAATGCCGATCCATATTTTCCGACTTCCTGGAATATATGGTTCTGGAAGATCAGCAATAGATAAACTGATAAATGGAAATAAATTAATAATTAAAAAACCTAATCATTTTTTTTCAAGAATTCATGTTGAAGATATTGCAACAGCCATATTAGTTAGCATGAAAAAGAAAACCCCTGGAGAAATCTTCAACCTAACTGATAATTATCCCACTAGTGCAGAAGACGTAATCAAGTATGCCGCTAAATTATTGAAAATAAATGATCTGGAAATTACAGATATAAGCTCTAATTTGTTGTCTCAAAAAGCAAAAAGTTTTTATAATGATAATAAAAAAGTCTCTAATTTTAAAATAAAAAAAATATTAGGTTGGACACCTAAATTTGAAAATTATAAATTAGGATTGCAAAATATTTTTAAAAAATTAAATGGCTAAAGTACTTCAGATAATACCTTCTCTTAATAAAATAAATGGAGGTGTGGAAAGAGGCACATTGGATGTGGCAAAAGAATTAATTAACGCAGGTTTTGAATCTTCTATACTTTCCTCAGGTGGAGAAATGGCAGAAAAATATAAATATAGAGGTGTTGAACATTATGAGCTTAATCTAAAAAAAAAAGGCATTTATAATTATTTCAAAGTAAAAAGAAAAATTAAAAAAATTATTAATGAAGTTAAACCTGATATAGTTCACGTAAGAAGCAGATGGCCAGCATTTTGTTTTAACAAAATTATTAAGCAACTTAGAATACCTTTAGTTACAACTTTTCATGGAACATATTCTGGCAATCGTTTTTTTCTCAAAAAAAAATATAACAGTGTTATGACTGAGGGAGACAAAGTCATTAGTATATCAAAATTTATTGATGATCATGTAAGATTTTATTTTCCAGCTTGTAAAACAAGATTAATACAAATTAATAGAGGAATTGATACAGATTATTTTAATTTATCTTCAGTAACAAAAATAAGAAAAGAAAAGTTACTTGCAAATTTTACTTTATCTGAAAATGTACACATTATTCTCTTACCAGCCCGAATTACAGCATGGAAAGGTCATTTGGTTGCTATTGAAGCAGCACACTTAATTACAAAAAAAGACACATCACTAAACTTTGTAATGCTATTAGTTGGAGGTGAGGATGAAAGAAATACTTTTTCAAAGATACTAAAGAAGAAGGTGAAAAAACTCGGCCTTGAGAATAGAATTTTATTTTGTGGAAATTTAAATGACATGCCAGCAGTCTATTCTATTGCAGATATAGTTCTATCAACATCAATTGAACCTGAGGCTTTTGGAAGAGTAAGTGCAGAGGCTTCTTCAATGACAAAACCTATTATTTCAACTAACCATGGAGGTTCAAGAGAAATTATCGAAAACAATATGACCGGCTGGTTAGTTGAACCTTCAAACTCTAAACAATTAGCTGATAAAATTCTAGAGGTATTAAAACTTCCTAATGATAGAAAAGATGTTGTGGGAACTAGTGCAAGAAGAAGAGTTGAGGAAAAATTTGGTTTAAGTAAAATGTTAAATAAAACACTTGCTGTATACAATGATCTGCTCTCAACAAAAAAAAATATTAATAATTAAATTTGGAGGTTTAGGAGATATTATTTTATCTCTTGAGGCTATGTTTGCTATTTTTAAGCATCATAGTAGAAAATTGGTCTTATTAACTGAAAAACCTTTTGATGATTTTCTAAGAGAGTCAGAATGGTTTGAAAAAATAATAACTATTGAGAGAAGTCTTTTTTATTTCAATGATATTATATCATTAAAGAAAAAAACATTGGGCATGGATTTTGATTACGTTTATGATCTTCAAACCTCTAACAGAACATCAAATTATTTAAAAAATTTTAAACATAAAGAAACCATTACTAATGGAATTGGTAAATATGCCAAAATTTCACATAGCAATTTAAATCGAGATGAAATGCATACAATTGAAAGACAGAGAGATCAGCTTGCATTAAGCAATGTATATTATAAATCTAAACCAAATTTGAATTGGTTGTTTAATTCAGATTTTCTTGTTCCGAAAAAAGATTACGTTATGGTTGTTCCAGGAGGATCAAAAAAAAGAAAGAACAAAAGAATTCCGACCCGAATTTATTGTAAAATACTTGATTTCTTAATAAATGTTAAACTTGAAGTGTTGATAATTGGATCAAAGGATGACTCATTAATATGTAATGAAATTAAAAACAAAGTTCCTGGTGTAAAAAATTTATGCTGTAAAACAAATTTGTTTGATATTGCAAAATTATCAAAAAACTCAATCTTTTCTATAGGGAATGATACTGGCCCTATGCACCTTATTTCGAAAGGTGGAAGGGAAACGCTTGTTTTTTTTACAAAGTTTTCTAAACCAGAACTTTGTCAGCCAGTCGGAAAAAAAGTATCAGTTTTAATCTACGATGGTGACGATAAAAATTTTTATCAAAATGTTATTTCAAAAATGAAATTTAATTTAAACTTTTGAATGAGAATTGACAATGTTTAATATTTGATTTAAGAGAAACTATGCCCAATTTAACTTTTCCAGACGGTAATACAAAAAGTTTCAAAGAAAACATAAATGGTTTTAAGATAGCTGAGGGTATTTCAAAATCATTGCTAAAGAAAGCCGTTGCGATTTCAGTTAATGGTATACAAAAGGATTTATGTGATGCCATTGATAATGATGCTAATGTAGAAATAATAACAAAGGACTCAGACGAAGGTTTGGAGATAATGCGTCACACTGTTGCAGCACAGGTGTTAGCAAGTGCTATTAAAAAACTTTATCCATCAGCAAAATTAGCAATTGGCCCAACAATTAAAGATGGATTTTACTATGATGTATTTTTTGAAAAACCTATATCAACCGACGATTTTCCTGAAATTGAAAATCAGATGAAAAAGATTATAGAAACAGGGAGCATCATCGAAAAAACTTACAAAAGCAAGAAAGAAGCCATCCAACTTTTTGAGACAAAAAAAGAATCTTATAAATTGAAAATTATTGAAGATTCGGATCAAGAAAACAACTTTCAGATCTACAAACAGATTGAATCTGATTTTTTTGATTTATGTAGAGGTCCACATTTACCTAAATTGAATTTAGTTGGTTTTTTCAAATTAACCAAACTTTCAGGTGCATATTGGAGGGGCAATTCAAAAAATGAAATGCTTCAGAGAATATATGGAACTGCGTGGAATACTGAAAAGGAATTAAAAGACTATTTAAATCGGATAGAAGAAGCTGAAAAAAGAGACCATAGAAGAATTGGTAAACAATTAAATTTATTTCACATGCAAGAAGAGGCATCAGGATCAGTTTTTTGGCATCCAAAAGGTTGGAAACTTTATTTAAAAATTATGAATTATATTAGAAAAAAATTAAACGACTCTGGATATAAAGAAGTTAATACTCCTCAATTAGTTGATAGTTCATTATGGAAAGACTCCGGCCATTGGGATAAATTTAGAGAACAAATGTTCATTTCGGAATCTGAGCAAAAAACCTTTGCAATTAAACCAATGAATTGTCCATGCCATGTTCAAATTTTTCGTCAGGGTATAAAAAGTTACAAAGATTTACCAATTCGAATGTCTGAATTTGGAAGTTGTCATAGAAATGAACCTTCAGGTGCTTTACATGGATTGATGAGACTAAGAGCATTTGTTCAGGATGATGCTCATATTTTTTGTACAAAAGAACAGATAATTTCAGAAACATCACATTTCTGTAATTTGCTAATGGAAGTTTATAAAGACTTTGGTTTCGAAAATATTAAAATAAAGTTTTCTGATAGACCAGAAGTGAGGGCCGGTAGTGACAAGGTATGGGATCAAGCAGAAAAATCGCTAATAGAGGCGGTCGAGAAAGCAGGTTACTCTTATCAAATTAATCCAGGTGAAGGAGCTTTTTATGGGCCAAAACTTGAATTTGTTTTAACTGACGCAATCGGAAGAGATTGGCAGTGTGGTACTTTACAAGTTGACTTTGTTTTACCAGAAAGACTAAATGCTCAGTATATTGGTGAAGATGGAAATAAATATAGACCTGTTATGTTACACAGAGCTATCTTAGGATCGTTTGAACGATTTATAGGTATTTTAATTGAACATTATTCAGGAAGACTTCCACCGTGGCTAAGTCCAGTACCAGTGGCATTAGCAACTATTAATTCTAATTGTGAAATTTACGCTAACAAAATAGCCTCTGAACTGAAAAAAAATAAAATTGATGTTGTAACTGACCTAAGAAATGAAAAACTAAATTATAAGATTAGGGAATTATCTAATCAAAAGATAAATTTTATTGGAATCATTGGTGACAAAGAAGTTGAAGAAAAAAAGATAACGTTGAGAGTTCTTGGAGACCAAAATCAAGAACTACTGGATTTTGATCAGTTTATAAAAAAAATAAAAATTTCTTGCAGAATTAGTTAAATTGTGAATATTTTTAAAAGTTAACTATAATTGCAAGATGGGAAGGAAAATTTAATAAATATGCAATCATCAAAGTATGAATAAAGGGCGATATCAATCTCCCAAGCAGCGGGGCCCTGCTGTAAACGATAGAATAAAATCACAATCAGTAAGAGTGATCTCTGAAAAAGGAGATATGATTGGAGTTTATAAAATTGAAGATGCTGTTAAGCTTGCTTTTGAACAAGGGCTAGATTTAGTAGAAGTCTCGCCTAATGCAACCCCTCCAGTTTGCAAAATCATTGACTATGGTAAATACAAATATCAAGTTCAGAAGAAACAAGCTGAAGCAAAGAAAAAACAAAAAACATTTGAAGTAAAAGAGGTTAAATTAAGACCTGGAATAGAAGATCATGATTACACAGTTAAACTAAAATCAATTCAGCGTTTTCTGAGTGACGGTGATAAAGTCAAAATTACATTAAGATTCAAAGGTAGAGAGATGGCATACCATCAGAGAGGTATGGAAGTCTTAAAAAAACTTGAAAGTCAGATTGAAACTGTAGCTAAAATTGAGCAAGTTCCAACGTTAGAGGGCAAGCAAATGATTATGGTAGTTGCTCCTAGATAGCTTAATTTAAAACAATCTTGCTTTGAATAAAAAAAACTATATAAATAATTAAATTATGCCTAAGATTAAAACAAAAAGTGGAACAAAAAAAAGGTTTAAAGTAACCGCAACAGGAAAGATTTTGATGTTTGCGAGTGGTAAAAGACATAATTTAACTAAAAGAAATAAAACAATGAAAAGATCATCAAGGGGTCCGATAGTTATGTCTAAGCAAGACACTAGGATTGTTAAAAAATATATTAACGCAAAACAAAGGTGATATAGATGTCTAGAGTTAAAGCAGGAAATGTTACAAGGGCAAGGCATAAAAAAATATTGAAGAGAGCGAAAGGATATTTTGGAAGAAGAAAAAATACCTTTAAAGTTGCAAACCAGGCTGTAGAAAAAGCCGGACAATACGCATACCGTGATAGAAAAGTTAAAAAAAGAGAATTCAGAAGACTATGGATACAAAGAATAAATGCTGGTTGTAGATCAAACGGAATAAAATATTCCACATTCATGAGTGGACTTAAAAAGGTAAATCTAAACTTTAATAGGAAAGTTTTAGCTGATCTAGCAGCATTAGAGCCAGAATCATTCAAAGAAATAGTAGCAAAAGTTAAAGCTGCATAAATAATTAAGAAATGAATCATGACCAACTAATTCAATCAGCTTTGAATGAAGTTGAGAACGCGACAACTACTACTGAAATTGAAAATGTTAGGATAAAATATTTTGGTAAAAATGGTTTTTTTACCAAAGAACTTAAATCACTTTCAAATCTCTCAATTGAAGATCGAAAAGAAATTGGTATTAAATTAAATAGTTTTAAAAACGATTTTTTTTCTAGAATCCAGACTCAGAAAGATTTGATAGAATCTCATGAAGTCAATTCAAAGCTTAAAAATGACTCTTTGGATTCATCTCTTCCTGGAAGAGAAGATCACTCAATAAATGCAAAAATTCATCCTATTAATCACACAATAAACGAAATCACTACAATTCTGGGAGGGATGGGTTTGATTTATGAAGAGGGACCAGATATTGAGGACGATTTTCATAATTTTTCTGCATTAAATATTCCTAAAAATCATCCAGCTAGACAAATGCATGATACATTTTATGTAAAAAATAAAAAAGAAGAGACTTACGTTTTAAGAACTCACACCTCTCCAGTGCAGATTAGAACACTGAAAAAAAAAAAACTACCACTTAAAATTTTTGCTCCGGGGAGGACTTATCGTTGCGATTCAGACATTACTCATACCCCTATGTTTCATCAAGTTGAAGGGCTAGTTGTCGATAAGAATATAACTTTTGCAAACTTGAAATGGTTTTTAGAAAAATTTTGTAAAATATTTTTTAAAAAAGATAACTTAAAGCTTAGATTTAGGCCATCTTATTTCCCCTTTACAGAACCGTCAGCAGAAGTGGATATTAATTACACAGAAAAAGTTGGAAAAATTGACATTGGGCAAGGAAATAAGTGGATGGAAATTCTTGGCTGCGGGATGGTACATCCAGAGGTTTTTAAAATGTCCGAAATTGATCTAAATGTTAGAGGTTTTGCATTTGGAATGGGAATAGAAAGATTGGCAATGTTGAAATATGGAATGCCTGATCTAAGAGATTTTTATGAAAATGATTTGAAATGGTTGCAACATTATGGTTTTTCATTTTATGACAATACTGACTTAAGCTGGCGTTAATATGAAATTTACTTTAGCATGGCTTAGAGAACACCTGGAATTTAATGCTTCAACAGAAGAATTATGTGAAAAGTTAACTAGCATAGGTTTGGAAGTTGAGTCCTTAAAAGATCCCAAGAAAGACTTAAATAATTTTGTTGTTTCGGAAATTACCGATGTTTTTCCACACCCAAACGCTGACAAATTAAAAATTTGCAGTGTAGATAATGGTAAAGAAATTTTACAAATTGTTTGCGGGGCTCCAAATGTATATAAAAAAATGAAATCAGTGTTAGCAAATATTGGATGCACAATTAAACCAGAAAAAAATGATCAGTTTATAATCAAAAAAAGTAAGATAAGAGGTGTTGAATCTTTTGGAATGCTGTGTTCTGAAGAAGAACTCAATTTATCAGATGATTCAGAGGGAATAATTGAACTTTCAAAAGATTGTAAGGTTGGGGAAAAGTTTTCAACTTATGTTAGTGACGAAAATATAGAGATAGAAATTGCAATTACTCCAAACAGAGTTGACTGTGCGGGAGTTTACGGAATAGCAAGAGATTTGAGTGCTGCTGGTTTTGGCATTTTAAAACTTAGAAAAGCAAATAAAGTAGAGGTTGAGAATAAGAGTTCTATAAAACTTAAAAATACATTACAAGATAGTGTTTGTCCTCAATTTTTGTTAAGAGAAATAACTCACTTAAGAAATCGAAAGTCTTCTGGTGCAATTATTAAAAGATTTAAAGGGTCTGGTTTAAAGGTCATATCGTGTTTAGTTGATATTACAAATTATATTACAATTGATTTTTGTAGACCATTACATGTTTTTGATTTAGATAAAATTCAAGGAAACATCACAATAAGACTTTCAGAAAAGGGTGAGGAATTTCTCGGTTTAGATGAAAAGAATTATTCTTTAGATGAAAATATGATTGTGATTTGTGACGAAAAAAATATCATCAGCTTAGCTGGAATTCTCGGTGGAAAAAATACCTGCTGTGATGACAATACAAAAAATATCTTAGTAGAGTCTGCATATTTCGATCCTGAAATAATAGCTTCTGCAGGAAGAAAACTTAATATTACAAGTGACGCTCGATATAGATTTGAAAGAGGAATTGATCCAAATTCAACTGAGGAAGGCTTAGAATTAGCTACAAAAATGATTGTTGAAAGTTGCGGTGGCCAGGTTGGTTCAATTGTAGGTAATTCGAATATTGCCCAATTACAAAATAAAGTAAATGTTGAGAAAAATTTCTTTGAAAATGTATTGGGATATCCTGTGAAAGAAAAAGAGGTTGAAGAAAAATTGATAAAATTAGGCTGTAAAGTAAAAACTAATAATGAATCAATTGACGTAGTTCCACCTTCATGGAGACCTGATTTAAAAATAAAGGAAGATTTTGTTGAGGAGGTTGGTAGATTAATTGGGTTTGAAAAAATCCCAAATTCAAGTTTTGAATTAAAAAACAATTTCGAATTAGAAGTGACTTCTTTTCAACAAAAATTAAAAAGACAAATAAGAGAGTTGCTGGTGAGCAGAAATATAATGGAAATTATTAATTGGTCATTTTCAAATAAGAAATGGGAAGAAAGCTTAAACTCAAAAAATAATATAATTGAAATTGAGAATCCTATAAGCTCAGAGTTGTCATGTTTGAGGACTGATCTTATAGGAGGGCTTCTAAATGTGGTTTATAAAAATAATAATAAAAATATTCATAACATCTCAGTATTTGAAATTGGTCCTGTGTTTATTAGTGCCCAACCAGGAAGTCAAGTTGAAAGATTAACAATAGTGAGATCGGGAAATGCTATAGACAAAAACTGGACATCCAAAAATAGAGAATTTGACATATATGATTTAAAATCAGATTTAATTAGTGTTTTAAAATTACTGAATATTGAAAGTAATATTATTGATATAAAAGAAGAAAAAAAAGTATGTTATCACCCTGGTAAAAACGGATCTCTTTTCATAGGTGAGACAAAGATTGCAAGCTTTGGAGAGCTTCACCCGAATATCTTAAAAAAATTTAAAATTAAAAATAAAACATGTATTTGTGAATTATATTTTACTGAAATTTTAAATTTATATAGAAAAAAATCTGATGTAAGAGAGAGATTTTTTAAATCAAATTTTCAGTCATCAATTAGAGATTTCTCTTTTGACATTGAAAAAAATTTAAAATCTCAGGATATCGTAGATTCAATAAAGAAAATTGATAATAAAATAATTTCAGATGTAAAAGTTTTTGATAATTATGAGAGTTCTGAATCACGATCTATAGCAATAGAGGTTGTAATGCAATCTGATGACAAGACACTTACAGAACAAGAAATAAGTGATTTATCAGAAAGAATTATTCAGAATGCAAAAAAAAAATTTAATGCTAAATTAAGATAATGTTAACAAATAGAATAAGAAATTTTTCTATTATAGCTCATATAGATCACGGGAAATCTACACTTGCTGACAGAATAATACAAAAGTGTGGAGGGTTAGCAGAAAGAGAAATGAAAGATCAGGTCTTAGATTCAATGGAGATTGAACGAGAACGTGGAATAACCATTAAGGCTCAGACTGTTTATCTAAAATATAAATCAAAAGATGGAAATACCTATAATTTTAACCTTATGGATACACCTGGACATGTCGACTTTTCTTATGAGGTAAGTAGATCATTGGCTTCTTGTGAGGGATCTCTTTTGGTTGTTGATTCTTCTCAAGGGGTAGAGGCCCAAACTCTGGCCAATGTTTATCAGGCAATTGATAATAATCATGAAATAATTACAGTTTTAAATAAAATTGATCTTCCTGCATCTGAACCCGACAGGATAAAGAATCAGATCGAAGAGGTAATAGGAATTGATGCGTCAGAGGCTATTCTTGTTTCTGCTAAAACTGGAGATGGAATTGACAGTCTTCTTGAGGAAATAGTAAAAAGGTTGCCAAGTCCAAATATAACTAAGGAACAAACGTTAGTCGCAATGCTTATTGATAGTTGGTATGATGCTTATCTAGGAGTAATTATTTTAGTGAGAATTCAATCTGGAAGATTGCATACAGGAATGAAAGTCAAAATGATAGGTACTAATGCTTCTTATGTGGTAGAAAAGTGTGGCTTTTTCACACCCAAAATAAAATATTCACAATTTCTAGAGACAGGAGAAATCGGATTTTTTACTGCAGGAATTAAACATGTAAGTGATTGTAAAGTAGGTGACACCATTACTGATGCACTAAAACCAACTAAAACCCCACTTGAAGGTTTTAAACCTAGCAATCCAGTAGTGTTTTGTGGCTTATATCCAGTTGAAGCGGATGATTATGATCTGTTGAGGGATAGTTTACAAAAACTAGGACTTAATGATGCAAGTTTTTCTTCTGAACCCGAGACCTCTGCTGCTTTAGGTTTAGGATTTAGATGTGGATTTTTAGGACTACTACATCTAGAAATTATTCAAGAACGATTAAGTAGGGAGTTTGGACTTAATTTAATTACTACATCACCTTCTGTTGTATACAAGATTCAATTGATTAGTGGAGAAAATTTAGATGTCCATAATCCTTCTGAACTCCCTGATACCATGAAAATAAAAAGTATTTCAGAACCAATAATTAAAGCGACTATAATTCTTCCTGATAAGTATTTAGGTTCAGTAATTCAACTTTGTACTGAAAGAAGAGGTATACAAAAAAATCTCACATATGTGGGTAAAAGAGCTATGATTGAATATTATCTTCCACTAGCAGAGGTTGTTTTCGATTTTTATGATAGACTAAAATCTATATCAAGCGGTTATGCCAGTTTTGACTATGAGTTGAATGATTATGAGGTGAGTGATCTTGTCAGAGTTCAAATTCTTGTAAATGCAGAACCAGTTGATGCTTTATCTTTTATTTGTCATAGATCAAAATCTGTAACAAGAGGCAAGGTTTATTGTGAAAAGCTTAGTAAATTAATACCCAGACAACAGTTTAAAATTCCCCTGCAAGCAGCTATTGGTGGAAAAGTAATAGCTAGAGAAACCATAAATAGTTATAGAAAAGATGTTACTGCTAAATTATACGGAGGTGACGTTACTAGAAAAAATAAACTCCTTGATAAACAAAAAAAAGGAAAAAAAAGAATGAGACAATTCGGTAAAGTTGAGATTCCTCAATCAGCATTTATAAACGTTTTAAAAACCAATTAACCGTTACAGGAGAGGTGGCCGAGTGGTTTAAGGCGCACGCTTGGAAAGCGTGTGTAGTAGAAATACTACCGAGGGTTCGAATCCCTCTCTCTCCGCCAATATAAAACG
>MDSZ01197742.1_pt1 | contig 21636 bp, 20 predicted proteins | sample 811201 | NCBI WGS metagenome assembly MDSZ01 (sample SAMN05326647, study PRJNA326480) | marine metagenome | isolation source: seawater | place: Indian Ocean: North | collected 2010 | reverse complement strand
AAATATAAATTTAATACTTAATGTCTAAATTATCGAAAAGACAATTTTTAATTGATAGACCAAAAAAAAAACCATTTTTTTCTGTAATTACTGTCGTCAAAAATAATCAAAAAAATATGATAAAAACAATAGATAGTATTGAAAAACAAAAATTTAAAAATTTTGAATATATCGTTATTGATGGTGGATCTAAAGATGAAACTATCAAAAATATTATGATCAGGAAAAAAAGAATAAATATTCTAATGTCTAAAAAAGATAAAGGCATTTACGATGCTATGAATAAAGGTATCAAATTATCAAAAGGTAAAATTTTAGTTTTTTTAAACGCTGGTGACGTCTTTACCAAAAATGGTTTAAAAATTGTTTATAAAAAATACATAGAAAACCCTAAAGTAGACTTTATTTTTGCAACGGTAAAAAGACACTACACTAAATCTTCTATAATTAAGTCAGGATATAATGTAAAAAGATTATTCTTTAATTTTGACTTCGCAACAAGCCACTCATCTGGTTTCTTCATGAAAAAAAAATCCCTACAAAAAGTAGGAAAATTTAGACTAAAATATAAATGTTCATCAGATTACGACCTTTATTTTAGAGCAATATTAATTCATAAAATGATCGGAAATTTTACTGGAAAAAATCAATTAGTAGGTATAGTAAAATCAGGCGGCTATTCAAGTAAACTAAGCTTTATTGATCACCTTATTGAGGAAACCAGGATAAGATTTGACAACAATCAAAATATTTTTATTGTTATCTTAATTTTTATAAATGCTTTAGTTAAAAGATTTTTACGATATTTTTACTAATTTAAATATGATCAACCAATTAAAAAAACTTAAAAAAACATTTTTTTGGGATATATTTATAACTAATATTTTTTACCATGTTTATCATTTTTTTGGACTTATATACTAAATCTAAAATCAAAAATTCTTGGGATTTTTTGGAATTTTAATAAAAATGACTTTTTCAATTTAGATAAAAACGATAAGTTACTGATATCAGAAAATGAGGAATTTAAAAGTTTAGCTTATAAAATAGCAATCGACTCAAAAAAAATTATTCCAGAATTAAAAAAAGAAATTTTTTCTGAAGAATATAAAAAAAAATTAAATAAAAATAATCAAGCCTATGCCGAAACCCCTTATTCTATTGATTTTTATTCTAAACTAAACGATGAATTAAAAAAAGAGATAGTAAGTTTTGCATCTTCAGAAAGAATGATCACCACTGCTACAAAATATATGGGTGTATTGCCTATGATAACTAGAATACAGGTATCATTAAATATCCCGAGAAAAAATTCAAATCTTAGGTCAGCAATGCTTTGGCATAAGGATGTTTTTGGTTTTAAGTCACTTGATTTTTTCATGGCCGTAACTGATATTACAGATGAAAATGGTCCGTTTTATTGTTTAGAGGACAAGATTAAAGCAGGAGTGTTTAAAAGTTTTCCATATAGCTCTTCAAAGACAGGTGAAAGAGGAAAAGTAAGTTTAGAGGAATTTCAAGAAAAATTTAAAGATAAAAAATGTATTAAATTGATTGGTAACTCAGGAAATGCAATTTTTATTGATAGTTTCTCCTCATATCACCGTGGTGGACATTGTAAATCTGAAGATAGGATAATTTTTAGAATTTGCTACCAAACTCAAGATGTCATACCTAAAAGTTATAAAAGAGAAAAGGAATTTTTTATTTTTGATAAATCTATCAAAAGAAGTGAAACTAAGGATATCTTCAAAAGATATATTTTTTTTAACAGACCATCATTTTTAATGAGGTATTTATCAATAATTATATTAAAGTTTTTTAGCATTATAGAGTTTAAATATAAATAATTTTAATTTATCTCCTCATTTAAAAAGTTTTTAGAAAATTTAAGCCATTCCTCAAATACTGCATTATTAATCTCATAATCTAACTCATTTTTACCAAAATAGTCCATGTATCTTTCTTTAAGATTAAGTTTGTTGATGAAATATTCTAGTTTATTTTTTCTATAAGGATCTTCAGATATCCAAAATTGTTTTTTAAATTTATATGAAAGCATCACCCCATGAAACATAGATGTAGCAATCTGATAAGCATTTTTAATGAAGAAAATCAAATCATTTGGCGTAACATCTATTAAATTTTTATCTGCCCAATTATTTATATATCCAGCAGAAATGATTTTAATCTTTTTTATTTTACAAAAATTTTGTATTAAACGAATTTGGTCATTCTTAAAATAATCTCCATAAATTAAAAAATATTTCTGTTCACCAAATTTTTGATATTTTTTTGAGATTTTGCCTTCAAAAATTTTTGGAAGAGATAAAAAACATGGATCCAAAACAATGTGGGGCTTAATATTAATTAATTTTTGTATAAAATTACTTGAAGCTTGATCTCTTACAGAAATAGCTTTAAATTTTCTTAAATATTGAACAATCTCATGATAATCTTCTTTTTTTTTATTGAAATCCGAATTGCCTATACTTGCTGCATAAGCAATCTTTATATTAGAATTGTTCTCACCAAAGTAAAAAGGATCATATCCAAAAAACGGATTAGTAAAATTCCAAATTTCATCACTGCCATAAATATAAAATTCTTTATCAAAAGTTTTTTTTTGTGTAGGAGGATCTAAAAATGCAATATTTTTTTTCCATTTGTACAAATTGATTTTTTTTAAAATCAATTGAAAAATATATTTAGAATTCGCTTTTGAAATTTGACTCATTCTTTCCCTTAGAATCAATTTTTTTGGTAAATAATCATTAAATGATGTTTCGTAGCCAAAATTCAACTGGAGATACTCCCTAAGAGATAAAGACTGTATCAAAGCTCCTAGATTATTACTCCAATAAAAAGTTACAATTTTTATTTTCATTCAATTTTTTCTAAAATTATATTTTCTAATTTTTGTTTTCTTTTTATATTCATATGAAATTTTTTAATAAACTTGATAATTTCATTAGCACTTTTTGTATTTGAATTTACTACACAATTAATTGTTCTATCTGATAGTTTTATTCCATTAAAGTTATTCAAACCTAGAAAAAATGTATAAATTTTTACAACCAACATTCTGTAATTGAGAAGAGTATTTTTAGTAAAAAATTTTAAAATTATTTTTGTGAATAATCTATTAAAGAAATTCAAAATAAAAAATATTGGGTTTACATATTTTATATCATCATATAAATCTTTTGTTGCAAAAAGACTTCCAAGATTAGGTAGCTTTTTTTCCTGAAAGTTTTTACGATGACTTCTTATTTTATCTATTTGTTTTTCAATTGTAATTTTATCCCTTTTTTTTGATAGGGGTATTCTAAAATTTGCATTTAAAATAACTAAATCTTTTTTATAATGAAATATTGAGGATCTCCATTTAAATTCTAAATCGTTTTTTTTTAAATTAATAATTTCTCCACTTAAACCTATGCAATCAACGCTTTCAAGATATTCAACTAAGTAAGACTCATAAGACGAAGCGTTCATATAAATGCCACCACCAATCGAACCTGGAATGCCCACAAGACCTTCTGCACCACTCACACCAAAATCTCGAGATAATATATTGGAAAATTTAAAAATAGAGATTCCAGAAGAAACCCTCAATATAATTGATTGATTTTCAACAAAGACTTTTTCCATAAAATCATATCGCTTAAGATTTATTATAGGGGTGCGAATTAAACCATCTCGGAAAATAGTATTTGAAATATTTCCAATAACTAAAAACTTTAAATTTTGATTATTCAAGAAATCCATTAATATTTTGATTTCGTTCATTGACTTTGGTTGAATATAAGTTTGAAACTCTCCTCCTGCTTTTAACCATGAATTTTTGCTTAAATCGAAATTTTTAGAAAAATTAATTTTTTGATCTACTAAAAATTTTTCAAGAATATCTAAATTTTTAGATACAGACTTCATTTAAATATAATACTATTTAATTTTGACTTTATAATTTTTATCAAATGCTTTTTTCAACCAATATCTGCCCTCAGTAAAGTGAAATTCACTAGAATAATTCTCAACAAACTTATCGTTCATGAGATCTTTACTTATAAAAAACGCGTTTACACCTGTAATATTACAAGCTACTAATAAATATCCTTTTTCTCTCATCATTATCTCAAAAGCTTTAAGAGATGCTCCATAATAATCTGACCCATCCCAAGTTAATTCTTCATCATAATTTATTTTCCAATCTATTTTTGGGCCATATTTTGCGTTATATTCAACAACTACAACTTTTGGATGTATAACTGAAATTTTTTCCAGAACGTGAAAAGTATGTACTCCGATATCTACTGAGAGGACACCAACATTATTAAATTTGATATTTTGAGCAATTACCTCATTTATATTACTTGGAGTAACTTTTTTGTGCACCACATACAATTTAGTACCAATAAAACTCTTAAAATTTTTCTTTATTGTTTCTACATGTTTTAAATTACTTTCTATCCACAAACCATCCCATTCTTGAAATAGCAAATTTGCAGTATTGCATTCATTTCCGTCTTCTAGGCCGATTTCAATAAAGGTATTTGTACTATCTTTAACTCTACTCAAAATTTCCTCGATTATACCATCCTCATCTTGTTGTGAGAATACTTTATAACCATGGGTAATTAAACTTTTCGGATTTTTTTTTTTTTCAAGCTCTAGAAGTTTCTTTATAGTTATTAAAGCTGTATTTCTATTTATATCATTTATACTTCTTTTTAAAAACTTATTAGTAAAAAAGTTATAGATTCTATTAAGCATTTTTTTTACTTAAAAAAAACTTTGTTAAAATTTTATCAACAAAACTAAAATTATATCTATTTTTATTATAAAGCATATTAATTTTGTCTCTTTTAAGATTTTTCCATAGTTTTAAATTTGAAGAAATTGCCATATAAAAAGCGTTTCTTTGACCATTAATATCACTAATTGGATTTACATCATGAAAGGCTATATTATTTTGTATTGAAGCAATTAAAGTATTTTTTTTTGGAAAAATAGTTTTGGAAATTTTTAAATCATTTGCATGAGTGTCAATTTCATAGATTCTGTGTTCTCCTCCTTCAATACTAGAAAATCCTCCACAATAATAAAGTATTGAAATTAATCTTTGAGGATTATCAATATGTGGACCCTTACCTCCAGTATTTACTCCATAATTCTTTAAACCTGTTCCTACATCTAGCCTTGGATAGAGTATTTTTGTTTTATCACTCTTTTTAATATTTTTTTTATTTATTATTTCAGTATCTTCAAAATTGAAATCAACTATTTCAAACAAATTAATGTTCTCAACCAGAAATGATTTTTCCAATTCATTTTCAATATCTTTTTCAAATATTTTCAAAAAAAAATTTGAAAAGTCTTTACTAAATACCCATTTGTGAAAACTTTCAAAAGCCACAGATCTAGACTTAAAATCTTCATAAATTTTATCTCCGTAAGATGTGTCATAATGCATTCTATTGATCTTGTTCTTCTGGCTCTGAAATTCTTGTATTGATGGAAAATTTTTCTCCAAATTTTTAAAAGACTCTTCCTCAAGAAAGTTCTCTATGACAATATATGGAAAGGGTTTGGAGTATTTATTAATTTTATTTGACTTGTTGATTCTCATTTACTTTTAAAGATCCATTTACAATTTCAAAAATTTTATTACAATATTTTAATACTTTTGGTTTATGTGAGATACTTATTATAGTCTTTTCTTTATAGGTCAAAAATATAGATTTTAAAACCTTTTTCTCTGTCTCTTCATCTAATGAAGCGGTTGCTTCATCAAAAATTAGTATTTGAGATTTTGTAAATAAAGCTCTTGCAATCCCAACTCTTTGAGCCTGGCCACCTGAAATTTTACCTCCGTGCTCTCCAACTATTTCATTATATTTTTTTGGTAAATTCAAAACATAATCTAACAAATCAACCGTCTGTAAAATTGAGTTTACCTGATTAATATCAAATTTATCCTTATCAGTTCCAAATAAAATATTATTTTTTATTGTATCATCTATTAGGTAAACATTCTGTGGAACATATGCAATATTTTTTTGCCAATCATTTCTAGATAGAGACATTGCTCTTCCATTTAAAAAAATTTTACCCGAGGTTGGATTAATTAAGCCGCAAATAAGATTGATTAGTGTTGTTTTACCTGAACCAGTCTTGCCGATTATACCTATTTTATCACCTGATTTAATTTCAAAATTAATTTTATCTAAAACCAATTCTGATTTTTTATAATTGTACCCTACATTATTAAATGAAATATTTCTAAAATCTAAAATTTTGGGAACTTTCTTCTTCTTTTTTATTTCATTTTGTAAAAAATAATATTCTGAAAGTTCCTTATCTAATAAATTTATTGTGGGTAAATTAAACTTAATTTCTTGAAATGATTTTACTATTTTTGAAATATTTGGCAAAAGTCTTACTGTTGCTAGAACAAAAACTCCTAAAATTATTAAAATTTCATCAAAATTTTTATTAAAGTTAATTAAAAAAATTATTAAAAGTGAGAAAGATACAACACCTATTAATTCTAAAATTAATCTTGGTAATTGTACAACTGTATTTCTATATAATCCAACTTTACTAGCTTCAGCATTATTATTTTTAAATTTTTCTAAAGACAATTTTTCAGCTGAATAAATTATAATCTCTTTTATACCCATAAAAATTTCTTGAAGATTTTTTATAACTAGAGATGATTGTTTTTGTCTTATGACACCCCAATTATAAATCATTTTGTTTGTTGATTTAAAAATTAGTATTCCAAAAAAAGTAAAGCACAATAAAGTCAGAATACTTCCAGTTGGCTCAATAATAATTAATGTGATACATATGGCAAATCCAATAACAACACTTGATGCTAGTTGCAAAATATTAAAAATAACCCCAAACGAAAATAGATTGCACTCTGACAAAACATTTCTTATTAAAGTCGAACTATTTGTATTTGAAAAAAATAATATTCCTTTATGCATATAAAGTTCTAGAAGATAAGAGGAGTTTTTTTTATAAATATCGAAGCTATATTTATTCTGTAAAAAAACCATCAACGCTAAAAAAATTATTTTAAAAAAATAAATAATTGTAATTAAGGCAAGTAAAACAAAAATAATTTGAGTCTGATTTAAATTATTCAAAATATCAAAAGTAATTAAGTTATTTGAAATATCTTCATTCATAAAAACGGTTAATAATGGAATAATCAATCCTATTCCCAACACTTCCAAAAAAGAACCAACTATGGTTAAAAAAATTATCAAATATAAGTCTTTGGTATTACTTTTGGGAACAAGGCTAAGTATTTTTGATATATGATTTTTCAACAGTTTGCTTTATTAATTTATAGTATTATAAGTTATAATTATCTTAGTCAATATACTCTAAATAAATAGATATTCATGAAAAAAAATACTTTTGGAATTATTTTTCACGAGCAATCCCTAAATGTAATCTATAAATTTTATAAAGAGTTATTCTTAGAGATTAATAAAAACTTTGATAATTTTTATTTAATAGACGTAAGTAACTTGATTTTATTTCAAAAAAATAAAAAAGCAAAATTATTCGATAATTCAATTTTTACTAAAAAATTCAAATACGTTAAAATTAAAGACTCAAAAGATTTAGATAATTTTTTGAAAGATAAAAATTTAGTTGCTATAAATAATTTGGGTAAAAATCCCGATTTTTACTGGTGCTTATTTTGTCTTAAAAAAAATAATGTAAAATTAATCAATATATTGAATACTGGAGAGATTGGATTAAAAACAACTCTAGACTTCAAACAGAGAAATTTTTTCATATGGAAAAATTTTTACGACAAAGGATTTTATCATTTTTTTAGAATATTAACTATTTTAAATATTTTACCAAATATTGAGATTACATTTCATAGTAACATTGAAGCAATTGAAAACCTTAATAATAGTCTCCTTAGAAAACTTGAAGCCATATTTCCTTTTTTAAAACTAAGTTATTTCCGAGAAATAATTAAAATTAACGCTAGATCATTTACTATTAAAAAAAAGAGAGAGAGAGAAAATTACATACTTTTTATTGACTGTCCTATTATGAGTGGAGATAGATTAATAAGAGATAAAGAAATATTAAAGATTAATGAAAGAAAATTTTACCAAAATCTCATTGTTTTTCTAAAAAAGTTATCAATTATGTTCAAAAAAAAAATAATCATTTCCTTGCACCCAAAACATAAAAATAAATATTTGACAGATAATTTTTCTATTGCAAAAAAATCGACAAGGGAGATGGTTGGGGGTGCAAGTTTTGTTGTTTTTTCAACTTCTGGGGCAATAATAGATGCCATTTTTCAAAAAAAAAAAATTATAAATTTTTATTCTAAACTTCAGGGGGATTATCAGTTAGACATGAATCATAAATATGTCAAAGAATTAAACTTGTATTCTTTAAATTTAGATGAAAAAATTAATATTAACAAAAAGAAATTGATCAAACTTACGAACAATTCAATTAAATCCTATAAAAAATTTATTAAAAAAAGAATTTTGGTAGATGGAAAAAAAGATCCAAACAAAAAAATAATAAGAGTCATTAAAGACAGATTTTTTTAATTTTTAAATTTTTTGTAGTATTCTGAAACCTTTTTTAGAGCGAGATTTGCTTGTATGGTATTCATATTTAAACCATTAACATAATATATATTTTTTTTTTTTACATATTTTTTTTAACAAATTGTTTTTTGGTTTATATACAATATCAAAAACTCTTATTTTTGGATTGGCATTGCTTAAATCTCTCAAATTTAGAGGTGATTTTTTTATAAATTTTTTTTTAAGATTGGAACCTAACGGGGAACAATTTATAAATATATCCACATTTGATAGATCAACCTTGTCCCCTCTTTTCAAAAAATCTATCCTATTACTAATTTTTTTTGGTCTCTTTTGTGAAGTGATAACAGATATTTTCGATTTCTTGTAAATTTTATTTAAGACTCTTGTAATAGACTCTCCTGCTCCTCCATAACCATAAATAACAATTTTCCTTTTTGTAAATTTTTTAATTGTATCCAAGGCTCCATAAACATCAGTATTAAAACCATAAATATTTTTATTTTTTTTTAATAGAAGGTTAACAGATTGTGCAAACTTAGTTAATTTATCTTTGACTATTACTCTTGAATATAAATTCTTTTTATAAGGCATAGTCACAGCTGAGGCTAAAAAATTTTCATTATCAAAAAGTTCTCTAAGTTTAAATTTCAATTTTTTTGGATGTATTTCAAGAGAATTCATTTTTATATGTAATTTTTTTTTTTTAAAAAAAGATCTCCATAACGGAACAGATCTTGGTCTTAGTAAAGGAAAACCAATAATTGTACAAAACATTATATTATTTTTCTTTTAAATAACTTTGAAAGTCTGTTACTTCTTTTTATAACTTTCTTGAATTGTCTGAAATTTAGTGGCTGTAAAGGGTCTACTAAAGATTTTTTTGGATTAGGATGCATCTCTAAAATTAAACCATCACATCCAGCAGCAATTGACGCATAAGTTAAACTTGGAACCCATGGTGCCCAAAATGATGCATGAGATGGATCGGAAATAACAGGTAAACTACAAATTTCCTTTAATGCAGGTATCGCTTGAATATCCAAAGAAAATCTTGATGTTGATCTATGTGTATGAGGGATGGACATGCCTCTTTCACATAAAATTAAATTAAAATTCCCCTCCAATAAAATATGTTCTGCTGCACCCAATAGGTCTCTTATACTTGCACCAAAATGTCTTTTAAGAATTATTGGTTTTTTTGTATTTGAGACTTCTTTTAGTAATTCTAAATTTTGCATATTTCTAGAGCCAATTTGTAAAATATCAGCTGTTTTAATTATGCGATCTAAAAATTTTAGTTCCGTTACTTCTGTGACAACTTTAAGGTCATACTCTTTTTTAATTTCATCTAAAATATCCATTCCTTGATCTTGACTTTCTGAATACTGTCGAGATCTATAAGGAAATGTTAAAGGTTTATAAGCATGACCTCTGAGTATATGTATTTTATTTTTTATAAGTTCTTTGGCAACTTTAATCATCAGACTTTTATTTTCTACACCGTTCGGTCCAGCAATAATTGGTAAATTTTTTTTACCAAAAGAAATATTTTTTGAAATTTTTACTTCACGTTTTTTTTTTGAAGTTGAGAGTGGAAGTTTATACTTTAAGTCATCTTGAGAAATATCTTTTGTTGGTTCTTTGTTTGATAAATTTTTAACCTTTTTCATTTTTTTCCCAAAATACTTTCTTTATTTATGACATCACAAAGGAGCTTTTTTTTATTACTATTATAAATTGAATGGAGTAACTTTAAAACATGAGTATTTTTCTGAATTTCGAGATTTTGGCTTGATCTTTTGAGATTATTATTAAAAAATTCTTTTAATATTTTTAAATGTCCATTACCCATTGCACCAATAGAACCAGCTCCTATCCCAAATTGTTCTGAATTTTTCTTATCATCTTTAATTTTATTATCTTTTAGATAATGAAAAGTGTTAAGACTTATTCCCTTAACCAAAACTCTTCCCTTTTCTCCAATAACATCCATTGAACTTCTATAATTTGAGTCAGCTCTCGTAGTTGCTTTAAAACTGGTGATTGCACCTTTTTCATGGCACATGTTTAACACAGCAAGGTCCTCCGCATTTAACTTCTTTTTATTAAAACCTAGAATTGAATTAAATTTTTTAACATTTCCAAATATATAAACTAAAGCGTCTAGTAAATGAATTGCTTGATTAGTTAAAACTCCACCATCAGAACTATATTTACCTCTCCACGAACTTTTATAATATTTTTTATCGCGTTTCCAAATCAAACTACAATCAATCAAAAAAATCTTTCCAAGAGATTTTTTTTTTACTACTGATTTTAACTTTTTAACAGCAAGATTAAATCTGTTTTGAAAAACCACCCAACATTTAATTTTTTTATCTTTAGCTTTCAATATAAGTTTTTTAGCCTCAAATAGATTTAATACAAAAGGTTTTTCGATTAATAAATTTATTGAGTTTTCCAATAATTTAGTTGCATATTCATAATGAGATCCAGACGGAGTGGAAACGATTGCAAAATTAATCTTATTTTTCTTTAATTCTTTAGAATTAAAACTAATTTGTTTATAATAAGATGAACGTGGATGGACAACTTTATCAACAATAAAAACTTTTTTTGCTTTTGAAAAAGACCTTAAAATATTTAAATAATATTTTCCAGCAGTACCAAATCCAATTATTAAAACATTCACTAGAAAAAATACCTCAATCTTTTATTTAAAACTTTCGCTTGTATTGAAACTAATTTCTGATTTGAAGAAATTTTGTTCAATTTAGATTTATTTTTTGTTTTAACATATTTAGTGCTTAATTTATTTGTTATTTTTGAATTCACACCACTTCCATCAAAACCAATATTTTTTATCAATGATATGTTGGGAAATATAATTCTTTTATTACTTACTAAATTAAACCTTATAAAATTTTTTGACCATATATTTTTTGACTTACCCTTGGTTAAGGTTTCTATTTTCTTTATAATTGTATCTTTAATCTTTATATTTTTTTCTTTATTAATAAAACTTAAGTATTTTTTCCAATAATTTGAATTAACACACCACCCCCAAGGTAAAAAATATTTTAAGAAAACTGGAGTTAAGTTTTTTTTGTTAAATTTTTGGATTTCAGGGAATTGATAGCCGCAAATAGGATTTAAGTTTTTTTTATAATGTTTAGTTTGAATAATATCTTTTATGAATTTAAAAAATTCAGCTCTAGGAACACAATCATCCTCAATTATAATCATATTTTTGTGTTTTTTTGATAAATATTTAACTCCATTCAAAATCGATTTTGCTAGACCAATATTTTTTGAACATTTAATTAATTTTAATCTTATAAAAGGATTTTGATTGACCATAAAAATGATTTCTTTTTGTATAACTAGGTCCTTTTTATTTTTAGGACCATCCAAAAAAATTGTTGCTTGTTTAACATTATTATTTTCAAGACTTATCAATACTCTTCTGAGATGAGATGGACGATTATAAGCAAATATACCTATTCCTAAGCTTTTATAATCATCAATCATGTTATCATATCTTTGTGTTTTTTATTTTTAATCAAATATTTTAAAGAAGCATCAGCAATGAATAAATCTCTCTCATCATGAATATCAATCCCTGTAAATGAGTCTTGGTTAATAATTAGTTTAACCTTTTTTCCAATTCTTTTTCCTTTTCTCCATAAAAAAGATCTTGAGGCTAAAGCTAATCCAGTATCCTCTCTAAATAACTTTGGAGCTATTTGTCTTGAAGTGTAATTATTCATCCATTTTGCAACTTTGCATAATTTTCGATTCTGTTCATGCCAAAAATGTTTGTAAATTTTATGAACAGAAAATGCACTTTCATATTTTTGGTTGAATTTAAGAAAATTTACACATTGTCTGATCCAGCTAACTTTTCTAAAAATATTAGTAGCTGTTAAAAAAACACAAATATCAAATTTAAAACCATAAAATTTTTCAAACTGTAAAAGAGAATTTTTAAGTGTATCTTCAGTTGTTGTAAAATCTTTTGCGTATTTTTTTTTTCTTAATACTGGAACTTCTGCACCTAAACTTTTAGATACATTAGCTATTATCGTAGAGTCCGTAGATACACAAATTTTATCACAAACACCACTTTTAATCGCTGCTTTGATGGGATAGTAAATAAGGGGTTTATTATTAACTTTTCGTAAATTTTTTAATTTAATACCTTTTGAGCCACCTCTTGCCGGAATAATACAAATTACTTTGAATTTTTTATTCATTGAAAAATTAATCTATTTTTTTTGAAATCATTATAATTTTTAAATCCTCCATTAACCATAGAGGTTTTGAGTTCGTCAGATAGAATTTCAAATATTTTTTTTACTCCTTTTTTATTGCTACACAACAAACCATGAATCGCAGGACGACCTATTGCAACAAAGTCTGCTCCTAAACATAAATACTTAATTATATCTGAACCTTTTCTTATTCCTCCATCAATTATTATTTTGATTTTTGATTTTTTTAATCTTAATCCAAAATCTTTAATTGCATCAACACCAGAAATACCGGAGTTAAACATTCTGCCTCCATGATTAGATATCCAAATTCCATCTACTTTCTTTTTTACACAATTAAAAGCATCCTCTTTGGTTAAAATACCTTTTACTATTACTGGTAATTTTGTATTTTTTTTTATGAAAGAAATTAAGTCCCAGTCATAGCTTAAAGCACTTTTGGGATTAGGCGAAAGTGGATTTGTCCTCCTGCCTTTTTTCCTTGCATCATACCTGCTTTCTCTATCACTATATCTCCAGGACCTTACATTTGCATCAATACATACTACGATTGAAATACATTTATTATTTTCTGCAGATTTTATCTCTCTTAGTATCCATTTTTTGTCTCCAAATGGAAAAATAGTCCATCCAATTTTAGCTTTATTATTTTTTTTTCTTATGTCACTTAAAGAAATCCTACCTTGAGTGCTAAAAAATGATATTGTGTTAATTTCCTCAACTCCTGAAGCAGTCTCAATTTCTCCATTTTTATGAAACTGAGTTTGATGCCCCATTGGTGCTAGCAAGACCGGTAGTGAAATTTTTGTTCCAAAAAAATTTTTTGATATATTAATTTTACCAACCTTACTTAAATGCTTTGGCTTAATCTTTATATTTATCAGATCTAAAAAATTTTTATTATAAGTAAAATTATCCTCAGCACCAGATTGTAACCATTGAAACACTTTGTTATTTATTTTTTTTTTAGCGTAAAATTCAGCTTCTCTTAAAGTTACAAAATTCATTGTTATATTTGAAAGAAATAATATAACTGTTAATATTTTATTAAATATTAAATGTCTAGCAATAAATATGTTTTTTAAATTTAAAACATTCCTATACTATCTATTAAATGATAGATACTGGTTAACAAGAAAAATTTCATTATTTTTTTACAAAATTTTTGTTGAAAAAAAACTTTTCAATATTTTTTTTAAAAATGAATTGGATAAGTTGTTAAAATTGAAAAATTTGAGGGTTGAAAAAAATGACGAAATTTTTAGCCCAATTCTAAATTTAAAAAAAAAATATAAACCTGAAATTTTAGATTTAGCAAGAATTTACGATTTGATAATAAAGAATAAGCCGTTCACAATTTTAGAATTTGGCGTTGGTTATAGTACAATTGTAATTGCAAAAGCATTATATGAAAATCAAAAAGAATTTGATAAAAGAAAGATAAGTGAAATTAGAAATACAAAAATGTTCAAGGTTTATTCTGTAGATGCTTCAAAAAAATGGATAGAGGAAACTAATAAAAATTTGCCTGATTATTTAAAAAAATTTGTTGAATTTAATCATAGTCCTGTAGAGACCAAAGTTATAAATAATCAATTGTGCCATGTTTACAAAAATATTCCAAATGTTAATCCTGAATTTATTTATCTTGACGGCCCTCATCCTTTAGATCCTATAGGAAAAATTAATAATATTTCTTTTCAGTGTTTGGAAAGAACACCGATTTCAGCAGACATTTTATTATTAGAAAGTACCCTACTACCAGGTACAACCATACTAGTTGATGGAAGAGTAAATAATGTTCGTTTCTTAAAAAATAATTTAAAAAGGAATTACAATTATTACTGGGACAGGAATGGAGATATAACAATAATAAAGCTATCAGAGAAAAAATTAGGCAAAATAAATAAATTGGGTTTCGAGTTTTACTAGAAAAATAAATGTGTGGTATCGCAGGAATAGTCCCTTTTAATAGAAATCTTGATCAAATATCTATTGAAAAGATGGTCGATGAAATTATTCATCGTGGTCCAGATCAAAGAAAAGTTTTTAAAAACAGTCTAGGTATTTTTGGGTTTGTACGCTTAAATATTATTGATCTGACTAATAAATCAAATCAACCCTTTCTATCTAGAAATAAAAAGATTCAATTAATTTATAACGGTGAGATTTACAATTACAAATCTCTAAAAAAAAAATATTTTAAAGATACTCAATTTAAATCTAATGGTGATGGGGAGGTTTTAATTTATCTATATGAAAAATTTGGAATTAATTTTTTAGATAAGATAAAAGGAATGTTCTCTATCTGTATTATAGATGAGAATTTAAAAAAAATATTTTTAATAAGAGATAGATTTGGGATAAAACCTTTATATTATAAATATGAAAAAAAAATAAATAAATTTTCCTTTTGTTCAGAAATTGGTCCATTAGTAAATAACGCTAATTTTGAAAAAAAAGTTAACATAAGAGAAGCACACAAATTTTTCACTCAAGGACTTATCAATTCAACAAATGAGACATGGTTCAAGAATATTTTTCAAGTAAGACCATCTCATTATATCGAATTTTTCAATAACAAAATATCTGAAAAAAAATACTATCATATTGAACGATCTATTGATGAAACTGAAAGTAAAACTTTTAAGGAGTATATAGAAGATTTTAAAGAAAAAATTCAAAACTCATTTTTAGAGCATAATCAGTTTGATGTTGAAGCTGGAATACACCTTTCCGGAGGTGTTGACTCTGCTGTTTTGGCCGCAATAAGTAATTATAATAATAAATCATATAAATCTTTTACTTTTGACTTTAATGACAAAAAATATAGTGAGTTAAAGTACGCAAAATTAATCTCTAACAGTACAAATATGAGCAATTTTTCAGCAATTTTAGACGAAAATTATTTAAGTGATTATTTAATAAAAGTTCTCAAGAGAGAATTTGAGCCTTTTTCATCGTTAAGGGTGTTATGTCAACACCATCTTTATGACACTTATAAAGAAAATTGTAAGGTAATACTTGATGGATCTGGAGGAGACGAAGTAGGAGCTGGGTACAGTTACCATATGATTTCTTGGTATCTTGATATCCAAAAAAAATTTAGAAGTAAAAAAAATAAGATTAGATTTTATAAGTATCTAAGTTTTATAAAAAATGAGACGATTAGTAATAGTCAGTTCATTAATGGGGCATTTTCATATATGAAAAATCCAGGTGGTGCTACAATAGATGGAAGTGCATATAAAAATAATGATATTTTCGAAGATAAATTTTTTAAAGTTAATCAAAAATTAGAGATTTTAAAACCTTTTAAAAGTTATCTCAGAAATTCTCAATATGCAGACCTATTCTATTTAAAATTGCCAAGATCCCTAAAGTATGCCGATAGAGCGTCGATGTATAATTCAATTGAAACAAGAGTGCCGTTTTTAGATCACGAAATAGTTGAGAGCTCTCTAAAAATACCTTCAGAATTTAAATTACTGAAAGGTCAACAAAGAATTATTATGAAGTACCCATTTAGGAACTTTGTTAATAAAGGCGTGTTATACTTAAACAAAAGAACAATAGCTGATCCCCAGTCAAAGTGGCTAAAAGGTCCGTTAAAAACAATGTTTTTTGATTTAATCAACTCAAATTCTTTTAATTCACATGGTATTTTCAAAAAAAAAGAGGTTATAAAGTATTACAATAATTTTTTAAAATATGAGAAACACTTTAATAGTTTTTTATTATTTCAAATATTGATTGCTGAATTATGGTTTTCTCAAATACTAAAAAATTGAATATAGATTATGGAAGCAGAAAAGATAAAAAAAATTACGGTTGATAAATTTCACGATGAATATATCAAGAAATTTAAAAATTCTAGTTATCCATTATTTTCAATAATTGAATTTAATCTGCATGGTTCTTGTAGTAGGAGATGTGCCTTTTGCCCGAGAGTTGATGAAAAACTATGGCCAAACCTAGATGAAGAACTAGATATTAATTTCTTTGAAACTTTGTGTAAACAATTAAAAGAACTTGATTACACTGGACGACTAGCTTTTTCAGGATTTAGCGAACCTTTTATGCATAGTAAATTAAATGAAATTATAATGATGATCAAAAAATACCTTCCCACTGCAAGAAGTGAAATAATAACTAACGGTGATTACCTAAAATATGATAATACAAAAGAAATCTTTAATAGTGGTTTAGATTACATGTTTGTGAGTTTGTATACTAATAAAAAAACTCATGATTATTTAGAAAAATTAAAAAATGATCTAAAACTTCCAGATGATAAATTTAGAATTAGACCTCGAAATCTGGGTAAAAAAATGAATTTTGGATTAAACATAAATAATAGAGCTGGCTCTGTTGATTATGAGAGATTTGGCCTTAAACAGGAAAAAATTCTTCCATTAAAAAGATCTTGCTACTATCCTATGTACACCATTTTTGTAGATTATAATGGTGATTGTTTAATTTGTCCCGATGATTGGAAAAAGAAAAAAATTGTCGGAAATCTTAAGAATGAAAAGATTATTGATGTATGGACAAAAAAAATATTCCATGAAATTAGAAAAAGTTTGCTGAAAGGTGATCGGTCTAAAGCTCCATGTAATGAATGTGATGTAGATGGACTACTTAGTGGTGGTGCTTTTGCAAAAAAGTGGGATGAATATTACAAAAAATAAAAAAAACCTAAATCCATTATTTATTGGTTTCGGAAATCAAGCTTTAGAATATGCTAATGTATTGCGTTTTTTAAATATAAGAATATCAGGAGTTTGCATAACAGACTTAAAAAAAAATATAAAAAATTTAAAAAAATATAATGTAGAAAATGTATACCTAAGTATTAATAAAGCTATCAAAGAAAAAAAATTTAACTCTGTATTTGTATTTTTACCTTGGAATATCATAGAAAAAAAAATCATTTTTATTCTTAAAAATACAAACAAAAGAATATTCTGTGAGAAACCAATAGCATTGAGTTATAAAAATTTACTAAAAATAGAAAAATTATCACGTATTTATAATAAAAATTTATTCATCTTATATAATAGGCGTTATTTCAAAATAATCTCCTATCTAAAAAAAAGAATTTACAATCAAGACTCTTTTGAGGTGGTAATACCTGAAAAAAGGTCATTCATTATAAATAATATTGACAAAAATTTAGATGGATACATTAAATTCCATTTGACATCTCATTGGATAGATTTCTTTATGTTTTTATTTCAAAAAAAAAAAATATTTAAAGTAAAAAATTTTGATTATATTTCTGAGATTCATTTTAAAAATAGATCAAAGAAAAGTATCATTCGCATAATTTATGATGGTCAAGGAAGAATAGATGGAAAATTACATATAAATCGAAAAGAATACAAAATCAAAACACTTGAAAAATTATTTATAAAAACGAAAGATAAAAAGGAAAAAATATTAATTAATGAGAAGAAATTGAATAAATTTAAACCTGGAGTTTTAAATCTTATAAATGATATTATATCAAATGGTAAAACTAAATTACCTAGACCTCAAGATCTTAAAAATATGTATAAATTTTTAGAAAAATTACCTTATTAATTTTTAGCTTTAAATTTTATTTCAGTTATACACTTTGTGATTTGATTAATAATATCTAAATATTTATTTTTGGGTATTTCTTTAGCATGTTGATGGGTTATTCTTACTGTTTCACTGTTTTTTAGATATTTGATAATTTTTTTATCCCAGAATTTTTCCCCAAAATATGAATATTCACTAAACAATTGACTTGTAAAAATTTTTAAATCATTTTTGTTGGAATAATTTAATTGTTTCCAATTTTTTTGTAAAATTTCCACATACTCAGCTTTATTTGACCATTGGTTTGCAATTTGAAATGAATCATCCCAAAAAGTTGCTTTAGAACAAATACATTTAAATCCAAGAAGAGCTCCCTCTATTGCTATAGTGCCGTGGTGAGTAATCAATACAGCTTTTTTATCAACATGTTTTAATAACTCTGAATTATTAACAGAATTATTTATAAATATTAAATTTTCATCTTTATATTTATTATAAATTTTTTTAAAAATATTTTTATCTGTCTCAGCAGTTTTTCCAAAGGTCTCGTTATAAAAATTTGGATGACCTTTTATGATAACCCTTGAGTTTTTTTTTATTAATTTTTCTATTGTAAAATTAAGCCAATTCTCAAGATTAATAAAACCATCGTACCCATAGCTTATGTTTCCGTCTAAAAAAGAATGGGCATATATTATGTAATCGACTTTTTTAATACTTTTTTTAAATTCGATTTTAGAATTAAATTTTGTATTCTTAAACCAAGGAATAGCTGATGGATTTTTGAAAAATTTAATTATTTCCTTTTTTGGTTTAAGCTTAAATTTTTGAATTTTGTTTTTTTTTGAAAGGCTCAATGCCTTGGTTGATATAGTGATTCTTGAATTATTTTTTTTTCTAAAATCTATATAAAAAAGACCCCTAGGGTAATGATTTGTATAAACTATCTTTTTTTTCTCAGCAAAAATTTTGAAATAAACTGAGTTCAAATAAACAGGGTGGTCAATATAAACTACATCAACATTGTTAGATATTTTCTCAGCAGCATCAATCATTGCTCCTGCTGTAAAAACGTATCTTAATAAATATACATAATAATATATTTTTGAAATATGGGATGCTGGTTCACGATAAGCAATTGAAACTGCATATAAACCAATATCAACTTTTTTATATTTCAAACTTGCACATTTTTTTTCAAAAATAAATGAAAAAGTTAAGACAAATTTAAAAAAAACAAAAAAAAAATTTATTGATGGTATTTTTTTTATAATAAAATTTAACTTTATCTTCTTTTTTAAAAGTCTTTCAGCATGTAGAGAAGTTGAATCAATCAAAAATTTATATAAATCTCGTCTGGCGGTAGTCGAATAAAAATTAATAAATTCTTTCTTTCTCATTTATTATTTTTTTTAATTCGTTGACGCTTAAATAATTATTATCTTTAGAATTATAACTAAAAATATTTTTAATCTTTTTTATTTTTTTATTCTTATATGGTATCAATCCATCATTTGGTATAATTGCATAATACTTTCCAAAATCATAAGTATTATAGCTATCGCTTAAGGTGATCATTTCTTCATGTAATTTTTCTCCTGGCCTTAATCCTATAAATCTAAATTTACAATTTTTATCAACTGCTCTAGCTAAATCTAAAATTCTATATGAAGGTATTTTGGGCACAAATATTTCTGAACCTTTGCTATTTAGTAATGCCCACATAACCATTTCTGTGCTTTGTTTTAATGTTATATTAAATCGTGTCATATTTTTGTCTGTTATAGTAAAAATTCCTTTTTCTCTTTGTTTTAAAAATTTTAATAAAACAGAACCTCTGCTAAACATTACGTTGCCATATCTAACCACTGAAAATGATATATTTTTATGTCCTTTAATATTATTTGCAGCTACAAATAATTTATCTGAGCATAATTTAGTTGCTCCATAAAGATTTATAGGTGCTGCGGCCTTATCTGTTGAGAGTGCAATTATTTTTTTTACATCAGTATTTATTGAAGCCCTAATCAAATTGTTTGATCCATTTACATTTGTATTAATATACTCATATGGATTATACTCAGCTGCTGGGACTTGTTTTAACGCAGCAGCATGAATAACATAATCTATATCTTTTAAAGCATATTCTAATCTTGAATAGTCTCTTATATCTCCAATTAAAAATCTTAAATTAGATTTATTTAAAAAACTAGGGGAGTTTTGCATTTCATATTGTTTTAGTTCGTCTCTACTAAAAATTACTACTTTTGAGAGTTTAATATCTTTCTGAGAATACAAATATTTTACAAAAGCTTTACCAAAAGATCCTGTACCGCCAGTTATTAAAATTTTTTTATTATTAAGAACATTTTTTTTCATATCTTTTTTAAATAGTTTTTAAGCAACTTTACGACTTTATCAATAGTTGAAATATTCAAATCATAGAATAGTGGCAATGATAAAAATTTGGAATAATATTCATTAGACCCAACGCTCTTATATACCCCAGAAACTCTAGATTTAACTGCTCTAAATTTATAAAGAGGTATATAATGAAACTGAGGAAAAATTCTATTTTTATTTAAATATTTAATTAAATTTATTTTTTTTTTAATATTAAAATTTTTAATACATATCAGCATTAAATGATGTGATTGAAATTTTATTAATTTATTAGGTATAAAAATAAATTTGTCTAGATTTTTAAATTTCTCGCAGTATATTTTGAATAATTTATTTCTTTTTTTTATAATTGTATCCAATTTTTGAATTTGACTAATTCCAAGTGCACAATTTAAATCACTTAATCTATAATTAAATGAAAGTTGATTAATATTATATTCATAATATTTAACTCTATTTCTTATAATACCGTGTGATCTTAAAATTTTTGCTTTTTCAAAAATTTCTTTGTTGTTTGTTGTCAAAGCTCCTCCCTCACCAGTAGTTATAGATTTGACTGGATGAAAGGAAAAAGTAGAGACATCTGCATGCTTACAACTTCCTACCTTAAGTCTTTTATTTTTATAAAGATAAGATGCTCCAAAAGCATGGCATGCGTCCTCTATTAAATAGCATTTATATTTTTTTTTTAATCTAAAAAAACCTACAGCATTATTGGGAGATCCACCTAAAAACATTGTAACAATTAATTTTATTTTTTTAATATTGTTAATTTT
>MDSZ01171141.1_pt1 | contig 21638 bp, 18 predicted proteins | sample 811201 | NCBI WGS metagenome assembly MDSZ01 (sample SAMN05326647, study PRJNA326480) | marine metagenome | isolation source: seawater | place: Indian Ocean: North | collected 2010 | reverse complement strand
TGGCGCATACTTATTCATACCTCTACAACATAAATACTACCGGCTTAAGGTTTTTTACTGTTTATGGACCATGGGGCAGACCAGATATGGCTTTATTCAAGTTTACTAAAGCTATCATTGAAGGATCAGTGGTGCAGATTAATAATCATGGCGATCACTCAAGAGATTTTACATATGTTGATGATATAGTTGATGGCGTTTTATCTGTCATCAATAAAGACCCTCAAAGTTTTAAAAATGCCGATGTACTTTCTCCTGCAGAAAGCACTGCTCCTTGGAGGATATTGAATATAGGACGAGGACAGCAAGTTCATTTAATGGATTTTATAAAAAATATAGAAAATTATTTTGGAAAGGAATTAAAGAAAGACTTTCAGCCTTTGCAGCCAGGCGATGTTCCTAATACATTCTGCGATACATCTCGACTTGAGCTTGATTATGGATATAAGCCACTAGTTTCTATTGAAGATGGAGTAAAAAACTTTCTTGATTGGTATGTTGATTTTTATAATATTTCTCTCTAAAAATGAAAAAAAGAATAATTTTTATACCTGTTGAGACTATAGCAAGAGAGCTTGATTACAAAATTGTTTTAGCATCAAAGTTATTATCAAATGATAATATTATCTTTTTGGGTCAACATGATTTTTTAGATTCAATAGCGCGGATCTTTAAAAATGGTACTTATATTGGTAAAAATGTTTTCAAAGATAGCTTCCCATGTTCACAAGACTTATTTATAAGGTATAAAAGAAAAAATTTTTCTATTGCATGGTTGCATGAGGAAGGAGGTATTTATGCAGGCGACAAGAGCAATTGGAAAATAGTCCTAAATGAGCTGCTTGATTCCTCAGTCTTAAAAAGTGACGATGCAATTTTAACATGGGGAGAATTCCAAAAAAATCATTACAGTGATAAAGCAAGTGCTAAACTAATAAATGTAGGCGTTCCTCGTTTCAACCTCTCATTAGGAAGACCTCTCAGATCAATTATTCATAAGTTTAATAGAGTGAAAGAGAAGGACTATGTTCTTATAAATACAAATTTCTCAACTGTTAATTATCATTCTGATAGAGAGAACATGCTTTTAAATTTAACGACTTCCTTTGTAGATACTAAGGAGAATATTAAACTTGTTAAACATTTTGTATCGCAAAATAAAATTTTTAGCCATTTTGTTGATTTAGTAACTGATTTAGCAACAAAATACCCAAACCAACTTTTTGTTTTTAGACCGCATCCAACTGAATCAATTAAGATTTATAAGCTCTTATTTTCCAGTTTTTCTAATGTGAGAGTATCAAAAGAATTTTCAGCAGTAGAATGGATGGATAAATGCCAGTGCCTTATACAAAATGGATGTACAACTTCATTGGAGGCATACTTTATGGGAAAGAAAGTTATAAACTTTTTTCCATTTGAAGATAAAGACTCTATTAATATTACTCGTGAATTGGGGGTATCCTGTACAAATTTTAAGGAAGTTGAGGCTGCTCTCTATGAAGAAAAATATTATGATGCAAATATAAAAAATAATTTAGATGAATTACCAGAATTAATTGGTAATCTGAATCTTGATTATTCAGAAGATGAGTTTGTAAATACGATTATAAAATTAAGTAATAAAAAGGATAAATTTTCATTTAATTATTTTACTTTAGAGTTAAAGATAAGATTTATTGCATTTTCTATCAAAATATTTGATGCTATAAAATATCTACCAAGATACTTTTTCTATAAAACTAAATGGGAAGACTATAAAATGGCTGTTTCTCATTTTCCAGGTTTTTCAAGATCTGAGATTGTTAACAAATTTAATTTCCTTACAAATCAACAGGAGCATGATCTGAGATTCATTGAAAAGAAATTAGTAATTATTTCTCAAAAATCTAAAAATGATTAATTATTTAAACAATCTTGATATTTTTTTTGAATCTTCTAAAGATAAAAAGAAACAAATTTCAATCACCCAATTTGCTTTTTTAATTTCAAGTATTTTTGAACTTGGGGGTATTTTTCTATTAGGACCATTAATTTTCATAGCTACTTCTGGACAAGATTCTTTGACAAATGAATATGTATCAATGACATATGCTTTTCTTGGTCTGAAAGACTTTGAAAGTTTTTTCTTAATTGTTGTAGTCTTGACGGCGACTGTAATACTTATAGGCGGCTTGATTTCCTCTTTTTCAGTCATATTACTCTCAAGAATGGCAACTCAGTCAGGCGTGATTTTAGGAAATAAACTTTTTCGACATTATATTTTTCAACAATGGCCTTTTTACTTAGAAACTCCCAAAAATAAAATGATTAATGAAATTTATCAAGAGACTTCAAGAGTTACACAAAATTTCTTGGTGCCTTTATTAATGATAAATAAGAGTCTGATGACAGCCATTTTTATAGTTGTTGGCTTGTTATTCGTTGATGTGATAATGACGATATCTTTCTTCTTGTTTCTATCTATTATTTATTTATTGATGTATCTAATTTTTCGTCAAAAACTTTATCAAAACTCTGAGCTATTGACTGAAGCTCATGAAGAAAGGCTTGACTATCTAAATGATGTTTTCGTTTCAATGAAACAAATAAAAATTTGGGGTAATGAGAAATATTTTCTTTCTGGATTTAATATAGCTAGTCAAAAATGGGGAAGTATATATAGACAAAACCTTAATATCGCCTTATTGCCTAGGTATCTCGTTGAGACATGTATTTTAATTGGTGCTGTTGTATCAATATATTTTAGTTTTTCCTCAGGAATAAATGTTTCTGAAACAATTCCAAAATTAAGTATCTTTTTATTTAGTGCATTTAAACTTCTTCCAGCCTTACAGGCTTTATATTACTCATCCTCTCAAATAAGAGGGAATATATATTCTTTAGAAAATATATTGAATATTTTAAATCTCAGCTCTTCCAAGAAAACTAAACCTCAATTAAAGGATATTTCTTTTGATGAAGTTAAAGAAATAAGATTTGAAGACATTAATTTCTCTTACAAAGGAGCAGATACGCCTGCTATAAATAATATTTCTATTTCTTTAGAGAAGGGGTCTATCATTGGCATTACTGGCCATTCGGGGGCTGGTAAATCAACTTTCTTAGATATTTTAATGGGGCTTCAAGAACAAACTTCAGGCAGTATTTATATAAATAAGAATCTTGGCAGCATTTATCATAATAATGATTGGTTCGCTAAAATATCATATGCACCTCCTTCCACTTCTTTATTTAAAGCAAACTTAGAACAGAATATTACATTCAATGCAAAGAATTCCTCTATAAATGAAGCTTTTAAAGTAGTAAATTTAGATTTTTTAAATTTAGAGTCTGATCTATCTAAACAATTTACAAAAGATGATTTTAGTGAAGGTCAGTTACAACGAATTGGGTTAGCACGTGCAATTGCTAAGCTAGATTCTGATCTGATTATCCTTGATGAGCCAACAAGCGCTCTTGATAATATTAATAAAAAACTATTTATTGAGAAGTTAAGAGCTTACAAAGCGCATAAATTAATTATTTTAGTTACTCACGATTTAGATCTATTAAAAGATGTAGATAAGATTGCTATATTTACTGAGGGTAAAATAGAGGAATATCCAGATTTTGAAACAGCTAGTTTGGAATCTGATGAATTTGCTCGTTTAGAAGATGCATAAAATTCCTACTGAAAATTTTTATGCTTTTGTGATACCTAATTCAAAAAATCATGGTGCTCAAAATTTCTTTCAAAGACTTTATGATAATTTTGATTCTCAGAATAAGTTTTTGCTTATAGAGGAAGATAGCAGTTTTTTAGGAAATTTTTTACATCTCTCGAATCTCACAAAGAATAAAAACTTAAAACTTATCACAACAGTTAATTCAAATAAATTGGGTTTAATATTTAAAATTTTTCACCCCAAGATTGATTTAATTGCTAGACTTGGAAATACAGTCAGCCAAGAAATAAAAAAGCTATCTCTTAAATTTTTTATTCATAAATGTTTTTATTTTTTTTTAATACTTTTTTCCAGAAAAATAATTTTTCAATCTGAGATCATGAAAAGAGATTTTATAGATTTTTTTAATTTTCGAAATATGAATAACAAATTTCATATAATTCATAATGGAGTGGATGTTGCTCAAAATAATTTTACTTCGGAGAAGAAATTTTTTAAGTTAATAGATTCTTCTAAAATTAATTTTTTGTTAGTTGGTTCCTTCAAATATCAAAAAGGATACGATATATTTTTTAATTCCATCGATTTGCTTGATCAAGCAATTCTTGATAAAACTCATTTTCATATTTGTGGTGAGGGAGAGCAATTTCAGGATTTTCAAGGACTATTAAATGATTCAGAATATAAAAGATTTATAACATTGTATGGGGAAGTTGAGCCAGCTGAATTTTATAATGAATGTGATGTATATATATTACCATCAAGATTTGAAGGTTTTTCAAATTCTTTAATTGAGGCATTAAGTTATGGTTTGCCAGCCATTGTAGCTGAATGCCCAAGTGCTAACAAAGAAGTTGTAAAGGAAAACTTTAACGGAGTCTTTTTTTTCAATGAAGATCACATAGATTTATCTAAGAAAATAACTTATATGATAAAAAATCATGCACAATTTAATAAGCCATTGATAAGAGAAGATATTAACAACCGCTTCTCGATTAATACAATTGCATCAATTTATAAGAATTTATTTATATAACATTCAATAGGAGTAAACCCCTTTATGTGTGGAATTAACGGAGCATTTGATAATAACTTTGATCAAAATGCAGCCATGAACCAAATGAAGGAGATGAATGCCCTCATTAAGCATCGAGGCCCTGATTCAGATGGTATTTACTTTGATAATGGTTTTTGTTTAGGTCATACGCGATTATCTATAATTGATGTCTCACATAACGCTGATCAACCTATGATTTCTTCAAATGGTGGATTTATGATTGCTTTTAATGGAGAGATTTATAATTTTAAAGAGCTATCAAAGTATTTAGTTAATGAGTTTAACATCACGCTAAAAACATCAAGTGATACTGAAGTTTTGGTAAATTTAATCCAATGCATAGGCATTAAAGAAGCCTTGGAAAAGATTGAGGGGATGTTTGCTTTTTGTGTATATGACATAAGAAATAGGCAAATATATATAGCTAGAGATAGGTTTGGAGAAAAGCCGCTTTATTTTTATTGTAAAAATAGATGTTTTTATTTTAGCTCTGAGATGAAACCGCTAATTGCTTTACTAAAAGATAAGTTAACAATTGATTTTAATAGTTTAGACCATTTCCTTCACAAGTCATATGTAAGCTCAACCTCTAGTATCTTTAATGAAATAACCAAGGTTAAGCCTTCAACATATGTGAGAATTGACCTAAATAATACTAAAGATCTAATACCCGAAGAGGTAACTTATTGGGATTATCAACAATTAGCAATAGATGGTGCTATCGAGTCTAAATATTCTTTTCAAGATTCATATGAATCTTCAAGAAATTATTTAAGTGGACTGCTTGATAGAACTATTCAGCAAACTATGGTTTCTGATGTACCTCTTGGTGCATTTTTATCTGGCGGCTATGATTCTTCATGTGTTGTTGCATTTATGCAAAAACATTCTCTTAAGAAAATAAAAACCTTTTCTATTGGTTTCGATGATGCGCTTTACAACGAAGCTGAAGATGCGAAGCAAATTGCAAATCATCTTGGTACTGAACATAAAGAATTATATTTATCAGAGAAAGATTTGCTAGATACTATTATTAATTTGCCCAATATTTACTCTGAACCATTTGCTGATTCATCTCAAATTCCCACAATTCTTTTATCAAAGCTTACTAGATCTCAGGTTACTGTTTCTTTAAGTGGCGATGGAGGGGATGAAATTTTTGGTGGCTATGGAAGATATTTTTTAGGCCAGCGATTAAAATCATATTTAGGTTTTATGCCTCATAAGTTCCGTAAAGCGCTCAAATCCTCAAATTTAATAAAATTCCAAAAGCCCCTTATGAAATCATTAGTAGGAAATAAGGTTACAAATTTTGATCAAAAATTTAATAAATTTGAAAAAGTATTTGATTTTTATAATGATAAGAATTTATTTGATAAATTAGCTTTATTTGATAATAAATTTCTTACAACAACTAATACTCCATCAGACACAGATTTAATTTGGAATACAGATATTAGCTACTATAAAAAGGCTATGATCGCTGATGCTATAGATTATTTACCTGGGGACATTTTGACCAAAGTCGATACTGCGGGAATGTCTGTAAGTCTTGAAACAAGAATACCACTCTTAAACCATAAAATTGCAGAGTATGTTGTTCAACTGCCACTATCATTTTTGCATCAGAATGGAACAGGAAAATATATTCTTAAAGATATTGTTCATCAATATATTCCAAAAAACCTAATGGACAGACCGAAGAAAGGGTTTGATATACCTTTGGGATCTTACATAAGAAATGAATTGCATGATTATATGCAAGCCCAAATAGACTATGGTAAAACTTTTTTTAACGATTTCTTTGATTTTGATGAAATTGACAGAGTATTTGATGATCATAATAGTTTGAAAATAGATAACCCGAATCTTTTATGGAATTTGGCATCATTTTTTGCATGGCATGAACAATATATCAAATAAAAAAATTATTTTTATTGTCCCTGAATTAAGCTTTTTTCTAAGTCATAGGTTGCAATTAGTTAGAGGCCTAATAGATCTAGGATGGGACTTTGTAATCGTTACTTCTCACGACTCTCAGCCAGAGAATGAGCCCGGTATTCGTTTTGAGATTTTTGATACTCATAGAAAAAGGTTTTCATTTATTAATTTAATTCGAAACGGAATTCGTTTAATAAAATTAGTCAGATTAGAAAATCCAAGTTTAGTTTATGCAGTCTCTCATCGTTCTATCTTTTTAGCTAGAATTGCAAATTTTTTTATAAAAAAAGATTCAATATATGCAATTTCTGGAATGGGCTCACTCTTTTCTACAAAGCCTGATTTAAAAGGAAGCTTGAAGAATTCAATTCTCCAAATTTCCGTGACTTATGTTTATAAGTATTTAATTAGATCGAAATATTCAAATTTCTTATTACAAAATAATGATGATCTTGATTTTATAATTAAATCTAAGATTGCAACTGCCAAGAGGGTATTTATTATTAGAGGCAATGGAATTGCGGAATTTAATTTTAGCAATGAGGTTGCGCAAACCTCTTCGATAACTTTTTTAATGATCTCAAGGTTGTTGAAAGATAAGGGTGTTATTGAGTATCTTGAAGCATCAAGAAATATCTTAAAGAAGAATAATAATAGTAATTTAAAATTCAAACTTTATGGAGATATTGATGAAGCTAATTTCAACACATTAAACCTTTCGGATATTGAACAGTATCTGTCTTCAAATTTAACTTATGAAGGCTTCAGCTCAGATATACAAGATTGTATTCAGAAAGGTTCTGTAGTGGTTCTTCCATCTTATAGAGAGGGTTTCTCAAAGGTTCTCATGGAAGCACAAGCTTGTTCAAGACCAGTAATTACCTCTAATGTAACAGGTTGTAGAGATGCAATTATTAATAATGAAACAGGTTTTCTTGTAAGTCCCATGAATATTGAGGATTTAGAAACAAAAATGGAAATGTATATCTCAAATCCACAATTAATTAATGATATGGGTAAAGCTGCATATAAGCATGCATTAGAAAATTTTACTATCCAAAAGGCTATTGATGCTCATATTGATATGTTTTCAACAATTTTAGATAACTAAAAATCAGTTATAATATTTCAACATTTAAGTATTAGTCTGTTATGGATAAATTATCAAAATACCTTCTAGAAATTAAAAGCAAGAAAAAATCTATTTTTCTATCAATTCTTTTATTTTTTATTCTTGGATTCTTTTTTGTAATAAATGAGACTCCTAAATATTCAATCAGCATTGCTGTGAATCAAAATAATGAAGAATCTCAGGGAATAAATCCTGGTAATATTGTTTCTCTAGCCCTTGGTCAAGGAGGGAGTAACGCTTCAAAATTTTATTATGATCTTACCGAAGCTTTTTTTTCCATGGAAGTAACAAAATCTTTTGATTCTCAACATGATGGAGTTAGAAAGTTTTTTGGAGGTTTTTATAATGAAGCATCTCAGGAATATGAACAAATATGGAATTTATCAACTAGGCTTCAATTTATTAAATTTTATCTGCTGGGGATTGATTTCAATCCCATTCCAAATGTTTATTTATTAAATAATTTTATAAAAGGCACCATAAGTATTACCTATGATGAGTTTGCAGACCTGATTTACATCACTTCATTAACTGATTCTCCAAATCAAATTGAACAACTTATCATTGATTTGCTTAAGGAAACTGATAATTACTTTAAGACCAAAGAAAAAGATCAAATAGATGAAAGAATTAATTTTCTTACTAGTGAATTGAACTCTATTTCTTCAATTTCTCAAAGAGATGCAATTTCACGAATTCTTCAGAATCAACTGTTAAAAAAATCATTGGTCGGGACTAATGAATTATATAAAATAAAGATTATTAGAGATGTTGAGATTTCTGAATACCCCGTCCAACCGAATGTTCTATTCATTCTGATATTATTTAGTATGTTTGGATTCTTTTTGGCTGTTGGCTTTCATACTTTAATTTTTGTTAAAGACGAATTTGGATGGAAGCCATATAGTGACTAGTCTCATTATAGATTTCCTCTCCTATTAAATAATGTTATTTGACTCCGGAATTGATTATTATAGTTTTGATAATCCGCTAATATATCTTCTTTCTGAATTTTCAAATTTAATCTTTTGTTTCTTGTTTATTTTCTTGTTTTTTGCAATCAAGAAAATTAATTCTGCTGAAGCATTTTTTTGGGGGCTATTATTTATAATAGCTTTTTTTATCAATCTTTTTATTAATCAAAATCAATTTCCTGATATTGGCGGTTATCTAAGATGTGTTAGAGACATCAGGGATAATTTTTACTTTGATGAACTTGGTTGTCAGATTATTCAAAGTGGGGGTGGAGAAAATTTGACCCTTTATTCTTTTAAAAGAGGTCTTCCAGCTATTATTTACTCTTTGATTCCAATGCCATCAATTTCAACATTTGCCTCAATCGGATTAATCAATAAATTATATTTATTTTTTTTATATATTTTTCTAAAGAAATACATACCGCAGTATCAAAATTTATTAATTCTAGGTGCTACTTTAGTTTTACCTTCTATCCTTTTGTATTCCTCTCTAGGATTAAGAGATAATCTTATTTTCTGCACTCAAGTCTTGCTACTAATTACATTGGTTAAAAGACAACTGTTTCTTTCCACGGCTTTATTAGCGATATTGTCGGCAATTAAAATACAAAATGGTTTAGTTTTCTCTTTTTTATATATAGGTGTTTTTATATTTCAAGCAGATAAGAATTTGAAAGCTCTATCTTTATATTGTGTTCTGGTGTTCATAGCGATGTTAGTAATGGGAGATATTTTATTAGCAACTTTAAATTACTTTAAATTAGCCTTTTTATCTGAAGATAATGCGATTGCAAATTTAAATAGCTATGTGCCTTATCAATCAATCATTCAATTAATTATTATCTCGCCTTTAAGTTTTATAGAAGGCATGATTAGACCATTGCCTCAAAATTTAACTACATCCATCTTTCTTATGGAATCTTTAGCTCAACTATCAATAATTATTTATTTATTCAGAAGAAGGCTTAAAGAATATTTTTATAATCCACAATTTTTGTTGGTATTAATTACTTTTATTATGGGCATTGTTTTAAATAATCTAGTCATTGAGAATGATTTTACATACATTAGGTATAAGTATACTTTTATATCAATGTTTATAATTTATTTATTGATATACAAGACTCTATCTCAAAAAAAGCTTTCATAAATATGCAAATTTTAAGAAATAAGAAAACTATCTTAGTTATTTGTCCTTACCCTGAAGGGTTTGCTGCAAGCCAAAGGCTTAAGTATGAACAATATTTTGATTCATGGGAAAAAGCTGGTTATAAAATTACTGTATCTCCTTTCTTTGATTTTGATACCTGGAATATTTTATATAAAGATGGTTTTTTCATAAAAAAAATTTTTGGAACCCTTGTCGGTTATTTAAGAAGGTTTCTTGACTTATTGAGATTAAAGAAATTTGATCATGTGTATGTATGTATGTGGGTAACCCCACTTATAGATACTTTTTTTGAAAGACTATATCTTAGATTTTCTAAACATTTAATTTTTGATTTTGATGATGCAATACATATAGAAAAAGATCCAAATAATAAAAGCATTTTAAAAAAAATATTTAAAGGTCAAAAAAAGATCAAGATCCTCATAAGGAGTGCTAATTCTGTAATATCAAGTTCTCCATTTAATTTGTCATATTGCTTAGAAAAAAATATTTATAACTCTGCAAAGTATATTCCTTGCTCATTAGACACAAGAAGATTTGTTCCTGCCAATAGGATCATAGACAATGATCAAAAACTTTCTATTGGTTGGACAGGAACTTTCACATCTGCTGCTTACCTAGATTCAATTAAAGACATCATGAAAAAGGTTTGTGAGGAATTTGATTTAAAATTAATTTTAATTACGAATTTTGATTATAAGATTCCTGGGATTGATTTAGATGTAATAAGGTGGAAAAAGGAAACAGAAATTGAAGATTTGCAAAAGATTGATATCGGGCTTTATCCTCTAATAGAAAGTCCTTGGGCCTTAGGAAAAGGCGGCCTTAAGGTCCTTCAGTATATGTCACTAGGTATTCCATCAATATCTTCAAATTATGGAACAGCACAATATATAGTAAAAAATGGAATAAATGGCTTTTTGGTAGATACTAAAGATGAATGGATTGATAAAATATCTCTCTTGGTAAAAGACGAGGAGTTAAGGCGTAGATTGGGTAAAAATGCAAGGGAACATATTAAACAAAACTATTCAATCCAAGCTGTAGAGCCCCTTTATTTAAGTTCAATTGATGGCAAGATAAATGATATCAGTAAGTAAAAATTGCAGACTTTGTGATGGAGAGCTTGAAGAAATTACCTATTTATGTGACTCTCCACCAGCAAATAACTTTGATGATGTTTTTAATGATGGTAAGTTGCAAAAATCGTTCCCTTTGATAATTGATTATTGTAAAGACTGCTTCAATATCCAATTAAGACATTGTCTCGGTGAAGATCTTTTATACTCAAACTATACTTATGTTACTCCACAGTCTGATTCACTGTATCGGCATTATAATTCATTGCATGAGTATGCTGCGGCTAAGATCCCAAGCTATGAGAATACTGATGTGGTTGAAATTGGGTCTAATAGTGGTGATCTTTTAAGCTTTTTAGAGCCGTATGTTGGTTCTGTTTTGGGGGTAGATCCAGCAGAAAATGTTGCAAAAATAGCAAATAAAGCAGGAATAGAGACTCTAAATAATTTTTTCAACAAAGAGATTTCTGTACAAATAAAGAAAGAAAAAACAAGAGTTAATCTTATTATTGCTAGACATATGTTTGCTCATAATGCTGATCCTACGGAAATGTTGGAGGGTATGAAGAACCTATTAACTGAGAAGGGCTTTATTTTTATTGAAAATGCATACGCAATTGATACTTTCAATCATGGAGAATTTGACCAAATTTACCATGAGCATATGTTTTTCTATTCTGTAAAAAGCATGATGAATTTATTATTAAAGAATCAGTTATTTCTTCATGATATATTTTTTTCAGATGTCCATGGTGGCTCAATAGTTTTCGTTGCATCTAAAGATAACCTTGATCAAACATCAAAGTTGAAAGATCAGATTGCATTAGAAGATAACCTATTTTCTAATAATAAAATTTTTAATACCTTTTTAGAAAAAATTACTCTCATTAAAGAGTTTGTTAAAACAAAAATTACAAATGCTCAAATGCAGAACAAAATTGTTGCGGCTTATGGAGCTCCAGCTAAGGCATTCACAATGTTTGCTGTTTTAGGCTTAGATAATGACATTATTAAATTTTGTGTAGATACTTCGCCGACCAAGATTGGAAAAATTTTTCCAATAACGAATATTCCTATAATTTCAGAAGAAGCTTTGATTGATGAACAGTATGACATTCTCTTAGTTACCTCATGGAATTATAAAGATGATATTTTGAAAAAAGCATCAGATATATTTAAACCTGGAACGGAATTAATTTTCCCGCTTCCTCATCCAACAAGTGTAATAGTATAGTGCCGATTAAAGATATTTTAGATTTAGAGGGAATTAAAATATTAGATAAAAATATTTTCTTTTCAGATTTAGGTTATTTTACTACGATATTTAGTGTCAATGATTTAGATGTGGATTTTGTTCAAGACAGTATCTCAAAATCCATGCAAGCTGGAACTATTAGAGGTTTGCACTTTCAAAGAAGCAATGATGCTCAAGCAAAACTTGTTAATGTCATTCAAGGCTCAATTTTGGATTTTGTTGTAGATCTTAGACAAGATTCTAATACTTTCCTATGTCATGGTTGTATTGAATTAAATCATCAATCGTCTCAATCATTATTTATTCCCAAAGGTTTTGCGCATGGATTTATAACCTTGGAACCTGAAACTATTATTAGTTATAAGCTTGATAATTTATATAATCCGGATTCAGAAGAGACGCTTTTATGGAATGATCCGGATATAGGTATAATATGGCCCAAAATGGAGCAGTACTATCTATCACCTAAGGATGAAAAAGGTTCAAGTTTGAAAGAGATTCTAAAGAAGGATAAATATTATTTATGATCCCAGGCACTCAAATAAAAAAAGTTTTTGTAACTGGGGGCATGGGATTTATAGGGTCTCATTTTCTCTTGAGATGCTGTGAGAATTTTCCAAATATAGATTTTATTAATATTGATAATTTGAGTTACGCAGTTTCTCAAAAAACAAAAGAAGAATTAAGTGGCTTTTCTAACTATGATTTTTGCAATGTAGATATATGTAATTTTGATTTATTAAAACAAGTTATACAAGACAAAGGTGCTGATTTGGTAGTACATTTTGCTGCTGAATCTCATGTTGATAATTCCATAGATTCACCATTGAAATTTATTAATACAAATATCTTAGGTACATATAATTTACTTACAATAATTAGAGAGCTTCGAGATGGCGGGGAAAATATATTATTTCATCATGTTTCTACAGATGAGGTGTATGGGTCACTTGGACTAAATGATGATTCATTTACAGAAGAATCCAATTTTGCACCTAGTTCACCTTATTCAGCATCTAAAGCATCTTCAGATCTATTGGTAGAATCATGGGGCAAAACTTTTGGTTTAGATTACCTTATTACTAACTGTAGTAATAATTTTGGACCGAGGCAGTTTCATGAGAAATTAATACCGAAAGTGATTTTTAATTGTATAGGAAATAAACAGATTCCTGTTTATGGGTCGGGAACTAACATTCGTGATTGGTTGTATGTGGATGATCATATTGAAGCAATTTTATCAATCTACGGTAAAGGATTATTTAACAATGAAAGGTTTAATATTGGAGGCGGTCATGAGGTATCTAATCTTGAGATAGTGACTCTTATTTTAGATATTCTAGATAAAAAACATGGCTTTCATGGTTCTAATGAACTGATTTCATTTGTTGATGATAGAAGAGGTCATGATTTTAGATATTCTATAGATAATACAAAGATCAAAAAGGCTACAGGATGGAAACCTCAATCAAGTTTTGAAGAGCAACTTAATCAAACAATTCATTGGTATTTAAACCATAGTGATTGGTGGGAAAAGTGATAACTCTTTTAGGACGAAATAGCCAGTTAGCCAGATGTTTAATTCAAAAAATTCAATACCCTGTAGATATCCTATCTTCTAAAGATTTAGATCTAAGAGATCATGCAAATATAAAAACTATTTTAGGCAATTTTTCAAATAACATCTTAATTAATTGTTTTGCTTACAATGATGTTGAGGGCGCTGAGTCAAGTCAAGATGCTTATAATATAAATTATAAAGGCGTTGAAGAAATAGCAAAGTTTTGTGCTCAAAATGACATATTATTAATACATTTTTCAACTGATTTTATTTTTGATGGTAAGAAAGGGTTGTATGTTGAATCTGATCTAGCAAACCCTATTAATCATTATGGCAAATCAAAATTAGCTGGAGAGCTTGCGATTAAAAGGTTTTGTTCAAGATATATAATTATAAGAACTTCATGGTTGTATAGCCATTTGGAAACAGACAATAATTTCTTATATAAAATTAAATCTTTAGCCATGAAGAATGATCAAACTTTTCATGGAGCTGAAGACATAATTGGTTCGCCAACATCAGCCCTAAGTTTAGCGACTGGGGTTAATAAATTAGTTGAGTTCCTTGAAAGTTATAGCTTCTCAAATAAATTATTTCATTTTTCTGATGTAGGAAGTGTATCTAAGTTTGATTTCTTGGAGACCATTATTCAAAAGTTAAATCAAAAATTTAATTTATCTAATTCAGTTACGCCAGTTTTAAATAGTCACTTTAATTTAATTGCTCCAAGGCCTTATAATACTAGTCTAGATTCAACTTTATTTTCTGAGATATTTCAATTAGAGCAATTTGATTGGGATAATTCTTTGGAACAAACTATTGATTTATTATGAAGGGTATAATTTTAGCAGGTGGGGCCGGTACAAGACTTAATCCATTGACTGCAGCAATATCTAAACAAGCATTACCGATATATGATAAACCACTAATCTATTATCCATTATCGACACTTATTTCTCTTGGAATTAATGAGATTTTAGTTATATCAAGTCCAGATCAAGTTAATTGCTTTAAATCAATCTTAGGAAATGGAGAAAGATTTGGAATTAATTTATCTTTCAGCATTCAGGAGAAACCACGAGGCATTGCAGAGGCATTAATTATTGGTGAACCATTTATAAAACAAGATTCATGCGCCTTAATTTTGGGTGATAATATTTTTATTTCAGATACTATCAACTCTTCAGAGACTGCAAACTTTAAACAAGGAGCAAAGATCTTCACTATCGCTGTAAAAGATCCTGAAAGATATGGAGTTATCAATATCTTAAATAATAGACCAGTTGATATTATTGAGAAACCAAAAGAATTTATTTCTAATAATGCTGTTACCGGCTTGTATTTTTACGACAATGATGCACCTTCAATCTGCAAGAAATTAAAACCATCTGATAGAAATGAATTAGAGATTACTGATTTAAATAAAATCTATCTTAAAAAATCTATGCTGACAGTATTACCTATGGGCGCTTCGGATGTTTGGCTAGATGCAGGAACTTTTGAATCTCTGTTAGATGCTGGTAATTATATATCTGCTCTTCAAAAAAGATTGGGTAGGTTAGTGGGATCTCCAGAGCTGACCTCTTATAAACAAGGGTTTTTAACACGTAAAGATCTCCTAAATTACATCAAAAGTGCTCCTGATAATTCCTATTATCAATCTTTAAGATCTAGCATAATTTAATATCTTTTAAGGAACATATCCATGTATCCTATTGATAATATTATGGTAAAGTCATGTACCCATAAGCTATAATCTTTATGCATCAATCTTTAAATTGGTTTTAAAGTAACTGAAATATATCAACGGAGTTAGTTATATGCATAAATTAAATTTATTCCCTAGGTTAGTCCTAATAACGGCTCTTTTTGTTTTTCCAGCCTTTATTTTTTCACAAAGCACTTCAAATCTGGATGAAGATTTTTTAAAGAGTCTACCCGAAGATCTACAAGAGGAACTAAGCACTGAGAATACTGAGGAAAATCAGGTAGATAAGCTATTAAATTCAAAAACATCATCTCTAAAAAATAAAGAAGCTCTTAAATTATTAAAACAAAAGATTGAAGAGTTAGATGGCAAGATTAATAAACCTATAGATATAAATGATCAAGGTGGCTTAGAGAGATTTGGCGATTCATTTTTTAGTAGCATTCAATCAACCTTCATGCCAGTAAATGTTCCAAACTTAAGAGATGATTACATCTTAGGAGTTGGAGATAAGATATCTATACAAATTGTTGGAGAGAGATCCGAGATTTCAAATGGGCTTACGATAGAAAGAGATGGATCACTTAGTATTCCTGATTTAGGCAAGGTTTTTGTTGCTGGTTCAGCGCTAAGCGAAGCAAAAAAAATTATTGATAATTATGTTCAGTCTAAGACTATTGGCAATGAAGTTTTTATCACTTTATCTGAGTTAAGAGATATTTCAATAATTATATTAGGAGGAGCAGTTAACCCAGGTATTTACACGATTTCAGGTGGGTCAAACATTTTGCATGCTATTAATGTAGCTGGAGGAATATCAGAAAAAGGGTCATATAGAAAAGTAAAAATTCTGAGAAAGGGATCTCTAATTAAGACAGTAGATTTATATGAGACGCTTATTTATGGTAAAGGTCTTTTTGATTTTGATCTCAGGTCTGGGGACACAATATTAATAGAGCCTTTAGATTTTATTGTTGCTTTATCAGGTGGAGTAAATAATCCGGCATTTTATGATATTAAGATTGGCGAGACTGTAGATGATTTAGTGAATTTTGCAGGAGGCTTTAGTCAAGATTACAATCAATCTGAAAATATCATCTTACAAAGAGATACTTCTGTTGGAACGGATATTATTTCATTAGAGCAAGATAAGATTGCAGATATTCCATTGCAGCCAAGAGATGCGTTGATTGTTCCCATGTTTTCTAAGATTTTACCAACTGCGGCAAAGGTTAAGCTTTCGGGCATGGTTCAAAGGCCTGGAACATATAATATTAGTGAAGGTGAAACATTATCAAATTTAATTACCAGAGCAGGGGGTTATAAGTATAATGCATACCCTTATGGAGGAGTTTTCTTCAGAAAATCAGCTGAAGAAATGTCAGCAAAGTTTAATAAAAGAATATACTCAGACACAATCAACTTCTTAGTATCAAATCTAGGCACAGGCGGTGGGAATTCTTCTCAACCATTGACAGGTGATTTTCTTAAGATCTTAATTGAAGAATCTAAAGCTCAGGATTCAATTGGAAGAATAATAGCAGAGTTTGATTTAAATAAATTAAAGACTAATCCAGCATTAGATACTAAATTAATGGATAGTGATGTTATAAATATTCCAGCAATATCACAGCAGGTTTATTTATTTGGTGATTTCAATCAGCCTTTAATATTATCTTATGATCCGGAGTATGGTCCTGAAGATTATATAAGTTTAGCTGCAGGCAGGAAGTCTAGCTCAACTAAGCATACAATCATTATAGATCCAGATGGTAAATCGCATTATTTCTCTTCCTCTAGGTTTGGTATGTTTAATGAGAATATAGATATTTATCCGGGGTCAATTATTTATTTACCTCGTGAGCTTGGCAAAGTTGATGGTGTTCAGTTTGCTGCAGCTGTAGCTCCTATCTTAAGTAGTTTAACTTTATCTCTTGCTTCTATAAATACAATTACGGATGATTAAACTATATTCAATATAGTTACTTATATAGAATGAGATTGTTAATGCTGAGATTTCTCTTCTCAACTTTATTTTTTATAATTTGTGTAAAGGTCTATCCATCTAATTTATACGATTATATTTATCCCAACAGAGAACCCAGTTTCTCAAATTATGGCACTACAGGATTAATTCAAATGCCTTCCGCCAGACTGCATGAAGCTGGCAGCCTAGCATTAAGCTGGAGCCACAATGAGCCTTATTTAAGAGGAAGTCTTATTGCTTATCCATTTAGTTGGTTAGAAGCAACATATGGCTATACAGACATTAATAATGCTTTATATAGTAATGTTCCTTCATTCAGTGGATCGCAGAGTTATAAAGATAAAGGTTTTGATGTAAAAGTACGTCTGATCAAAGAAACAAAGATTTTTCCTAGTCTTGCTTTTGGAGTTAGGGACATAGCAGGGAGTAATCAGTTTGAAGCTGAATATCTAGTAGCTTCTAAATTTATTAATAATATTGATTTTACCCTAGGGATTGGCTGGGGTGATTTGTCTCATGGAAGATATAAGAATCCTTTATCAATAATTGGAGATGGATTTAATAATAGATTAAGTAATAACGAAGGTGGACAAGGTGGAGAGTTTGTAACCGATAGATACTTTCGTGGATCAGTTGGTTTATTTGGAGGTATGGAGCTGTTTATACCAAATACTAGAGGTTTGAGACTTAAAATTGAATATGATTCAACAAATTATCTTGAGGAAGCATTTGGCTTGGGTCGAGCTGCTTCAAATTTTGCATATGAACCAGTTAAAGACACAGAATCAAGAATAAATTATGGCTTAATCTACCCAGTAAATAAAAATTTCCATGTCAAAGCTAGTTTTGTTAAAGGAAATACATTTAACTTTGGTTTTTCATACGCTATTAATTTTTCTAAGAAAAATAGTAAATTAAAAAAGATAAACCCACCAAAACCTGTTGAAAATATAAATGCAGTTAGAAATGTTAATGCCAAGAATGATTTATATTATTATCGTTCGATATTGAAAACCCTTAAAGAGAGGGAGTTATTCTTACAGAAAGCATCACTAGACGAAGATGTAGTTACAGTTGCATTTTCTCAATCAACTTATCCTAGTCATTTACAGGCAGCCGGAAGAGTTGCTAGAGTTTTAGATCAAATCAGCCCAGAGGATGTGAAAACATTTAATTTAATTAATGTAAATGCTGGTATGGCAATGTATTCAGCAGAAATTGACAGAGCATCTTTTGCTAATCATCTCTCATCAAATTCGTATAAATTAGCCGCTAGAGGAATTAAGTTTTCAGGCGAAAAATATGAAGATCGAACATATGCGTACAATCCATTTAAACCTTTCCCAGTTCATTTTTATAAGATTGAGCCAACTCTAAGGAGTCAAATTGGTGGACCAGATGGATTTTTCTTTGGAGACTTAAGATTGACTTTTGACAGCGAGGCGCTGTTTGATGCAAATTTTTCTTTGTCAACAAGCGCATCGATTGGAATTACTGATAATTTGGATAATCTGAAACTTGCTTCAGATAGTATTCTGCCTCATGTTCGAACAGATATAGTTAAATATTTAAAAAATAGTAGAGACTATAATATTGACAGATTCCAATTTAATTATTTCGTAAATCCTACGCCAAATATATATGGAAAGGTCTCTTTTGGCCTATTGGAAACAATGTTTGCTGGAGTGGGTTCAGAATTTTTATATAGACCATTTAGCAAGAACTATGGGATTGGAGCGGAAATATGGAGAGTCAAACAAAGAGATTATGACATGCTTTTTGATTTAAGAGACTATGAAACAACCACTGGCCATATCAACTTTTATTATATTGAACCAAGGTCAAAGGTACTGTTAGCTGTTCGGGGAGGTAAATTTTTAGCAAAAGACTCTGGTTTAAATTTTGATTTTTCAAGAAGATTCAAGAGTGGGTTTCAATTGGGAGTATTCTTTTCATTAACAGATATCAGTAAAAGAGAATTTGGTGAAGGTAGTTTTGATAAAGGATTTTATTTTCATGTGCCGTTAGATTTTTTTGCTACATCTTATACTAAAGATGTATTTACTTATGGGCTTAAACCTCTAACAAGAGATGGAGCTGCACCTTTAAATCATGGATTTTATCTATGGGGAGTAACTGAGCAAGCACACAAAGAAACTTTTTTCAGAGATTGGGATGATTTGTATGACTAAAAAACTATTACTCATACTTGTATTCATAAATTCATGTGCATTATTTGAATATAGAGATGTGCCTACATTAGCCCGATCAATAGTATTTGGAGCTCCAGATATCGAAGTTACGCCTGCTTTTTACGATAACATGCCATATTCATTTACTAAGGTAAAAATAGGCAGGTCAAGGATTGGTTTTATGGTTCTTTTATCAATTAATAATGGAGTGTATGAATGGATTGGATCGAATGATGAAAGAGTTTTCACTAAATCTGGAAAGATAATCAGTACTATTGGACTGGACTACAATATAAATATTATTAATGCTCATGAGGTAGATTTTAATTGCTTAGATTGCCTTGTTAATTTTTATACTGAAGTAGACAATCCAGAAGCGTTATTAAATCAGGAAACTAAGACTACTTTCGTAGATAATGAGGAGATAAATTTATTGTCTAATACATCCACAACATTCTTTATTGAAAAATTTAAAACGAAAAAACTTAGGTGGCAGGGAGAAAATAAATATTGGTTTAATGAGCAAGGATTAATAGTTAAATCAGTTCAAACAATTCATCCTAATTTAGGTGAGATAGAATTAACCTTTTATTATAAGTAATTAAATTTTATAAAAAAAAGGAGCATAAATGCTCCTTTTTTAATTCAAATTTTGGTTATTCTTGAACTCTTGTAGCTGTCGCTGTAGCAGTTTTTGTACCAGCCACTGACACAGTCACTGGAGTTTCAGTGGTTACATCTACAGTAGTCTCTGCTTCTAAAGTAAGCTCAACTTCATATGGATCACCTTCAACAACCGTTATAACTTCGTATTCATATTCTTCTTCACCGGCTGCAACAGCATCATCTATTGTATAGGTTTCAGTTCCTATGTATTCTTCTTCAATCGTAGCAGCTCTAGTTAATTCAATGATATATACAGGGTTACCACCAACCTGGTGACTCGAACCATTAAGACGAGAGTCTCCTGATGAAAGAGGTGTAGCACTAGTTCCAGCATTTCTCAGGTTGAAATCAGTTCCCGTTGCGGTATATGTTTCAGTACCAGCAGCTTCTCTAGTCATTACTGCTGTTTGTGTTGCGGTAGCTCCTGAAGCATCTACAGCGGCAGTTGCTCTTGTGGCAGTTGCAGTAGTTGTTATATTTGAATCAGTAGTAGTATTTACTAAAGAAGTCACTGCAGCAATACTAGATTGAACCGTTACCTCAGATTGAGTTGTTTGATCAACCATAGTGTCAACCACTACCTCAGTCACATATTCCTCAATTACCGTCGGTGCAGGAGTTGGTGCAGGCGTCGGTGCAGGAGTAGGTGCAGGCGTCGGTGCAGGAGTTGGTGCAGGCGTCGGTGCAGGAGTTGGTGCAGGTGAAGAATCATCATCACTTGCTGCTGCTATAGCTGCTGCTGCAGCTACTGCTGCGGCAATTGCGCCAGCGCTTAGCGAACCGCTAGCTGCTTCTTTAGCTTTTTTAGCTGATTCAGCTGTTGTTGGTTCATCAGCCAATGTATTTAATGCAAAAGCGGGCGTTATCAATGCAAGCAGATAAGCAAGTTTATTTTTAATTTTCGCCATTTTTAGTAACTCCGTTTGTGTAAGATGCCTATTATCTTTAAAAAACACATAAAAGGCAATTATATTTTCATATTACCTAATTTATCTATTATAACCAATGATTCTCCAAAGATTACAATATTATGCTTTATTTTAAACATAATCTCATTTAATACGGAACAGTTTAGAGAAAATAAGTGCAATTTAAATATTTTCATTACGATGCCAATCTTTTAGTTTATTTCAAAAAAAAGATAAAATTCTCCATTAAAATCGTTTTTCGGGATGTAGCGCAGCCTGGTAGCGCACCTCGCTGGGGGTGAGGTGGTCGTCGGTTCAAATCCGGCCATCCCGACC
>MDSZ01193584.1_pt1 | contig 21640 bp, 19 predicted proteins | sample 811201 | NCBI WGS metagenome assembly MDSZ01 (sample SAMN05326647, study PRJNA326480) | marine metagenome | isolation source: seawater | place: Indian Ocean: North | collected 2010 | reverse complement strand
TAAAAAATTCAAACTTTATTGTTCATGAAAAAGTTATAAAAACAGTTCCTGAATTCAAGTCTTTAATAGATTTATTTGATCAAATTGATGGGTTAAGGTTTATTCATGTAAAATGTGGATTTGATGAAGAGGTGCCTAGACCACCACTAAATATTTTGAAGGAAAGTAAATTCAAATGAAGACTAATTATAGCTACCATATGCCAACTCGTATAGTATTTGGTGAAAGATTTTTAGATGTGCTGAACACATTTATTAACAATAGAAGGGTTGCACTCATAACGTCTCGAGGGTTTGTTTCAAGAGGTGTTGTAAATGATATATTGGCGGTCTGCCCAGGTATTGTTACCGTAGTTTCGGATATTAAGTCTCACCCTGAGTTTAAAGATTTAAGAGTGTCCTATAATGAATTACATAAAAGCTCATTTGATTTAATCGTAGCTGTTGGAGGGGGTAGTGTTTTAGATGCAGCAAAGTTTCTATCTGTTCATAATGATGATAAGGATTACACGTTTGTTGAAGCTATTGGGAAAGGTAAACTTAAGACATCTTCTTATAAGACAATTCCTATTATTAGTGTTCCAACTACATCTGGAACAGGTAGTGAGTTGACTCCGTGGGCAAGTCTTTGGGATTTAGATGAAAAAAAGAAGTATTCAATTCATCTTAAGGAGCTTTTTAGTGAAGTTTCAATTTATGACCCCGAATTAACTTTGACAGTGCCTAAAAAAATTACATTACAAACAGGACTTGACACGTTATCTCATTCACTTGAATCTATATGGAATAAAAATGCAAGCCCAATTACAGTGCTGCATGCAATTAAGGCTGCAAAGTTGTTATTAAAGTATTTGCCATTACTTATTAATAATTTAGAAAATATTAATTATAGAACATGTGTCATGGAAAGTTGTATGCATTCAGCTATGGCATTTTCAAATACACAAACATCTATTGCTCATGGAATGAGTTATTATATAACGGCTAATAAGGGTATAGAGCATGGGATTGCTTGTAGTTTTACATTACCCTTGTTAATCGATCATGTTATAGGGCAGTATTCATTTATTGATAATGCTTTGATTGAAATTTTTGGTGAATTATCATCACGTAAATTGAGGGGGATTTATGAAGCACTAAATATATCAACTAAATTTAGTGATTATGGTGTTAGTCAAGAAGATCTAGATCGGATTAAGTCATCTTTAATTAATAATCAACGTGCAGGAAATAGTTTAATTACAGGGCTTGAATTGTGCCTTTAAAATATATATGTGTTAGTGGCTATGGGTGGTCTGGTTCAGGAGCGGTTGTTGATTTATTACAAGAGTTTGAAGGTTATGTTTCTTTAGATATTGAATTTCGACTTATTAAGGATGCGTATGGTATTTCTGATTTGGAGAATTTTTTAGTTTATAATTGGGATGTCTTAAGAAGTGATAAGGCTGTGAAAGATTTTCTGTGGTTTACTCGTGTACTAAATATGAAGGGATCTAAATTTACACGAGTAGGTGAAAACTTAGGTGAAAGGCTATATGTAGACTTTCTTTTAGAATCTAAAAAGTATGTTAATTCAATAACAAAATTATCTTACTTTGGTGGTAGTCTTACGTTTAATTATAGTTTGTCAAATTTACGACTTTTTTTTAGAAAGTTATTAATTAAATTTAAAATAATTGCAAATGAAAGAAAGATGTATTTGGCAAAATTATCTAAAGAAGATTTTTTGCATTATACACAACTTTACTTAGATTCAATCTTTAAGAATTTTATTGCTCAAAGGAATGCAGATACGTTAATATTAGATCAGCCAATTTCAGCTACAAACATAGTTAATCAGTTGCAATATTTTAATAATGCAAAGTTAATTGTAGTGGACAGAGACCCTCGAGATATATATGTTGATTTAGTAAATAGAAAGGTATTAATTGGTATGGATGCTGATGTTAGTGCTAGACATAAGCGTTTTGTGGTATGGTTTAAAGCATTACGGGAAAATATAACTGTGAATTCAGATTTATTACAGTTGAAATTTGAAGATTTGATTTATAGTTATGACTCTGAAATTAATAAAATTTATGACTTTTTAGAAGCTGCGGAGTATATGCATAAGAATAAGAAAAATAAGTTTATGCCAAAAATATCACAAAATAATATTGGTATATGGAAAAACTTTAAAAATCAAAGTGAAATTGATTATATTTATAAAGAACTTAAGCCATATTGTTTTAATTTATGAAAAAATCTTTTCTAACATTGTTTAGTGGAACTACCTTAGCACAACTTATTCCAATTATAATTTCTCCATTATTGACACGTCTTTACACGCCTAATGAATTTGGTATATTTTCTTTTTTTTCTTCTATTGTATTCACAGCGATTATTTTAACAACATTTCGTATGGAAATGGCGATTATATTACCAAAAAAACATGATGAGGCTAAAATTATTGTAAAGATTATTTTTTTAACTACGATTAGTATGATTGTATTTCTTTTTTTAGGTTATTTAATTTTTAATACACAGTTAAATTCTTTTAAAATTTTTTTAGATTTAAAAAATTTTATTTATTTTTTTCCGATTGCAATATTTTGTTTTTCCATGAACCAAGCTTATTATTATTATTCAAATAGATTAGGTTTTTTTAATATTATGGCGGTATCAAAAATAGTCAGATCTTCATTTTCTGCATTACTACAGTTGCTTTTTGGTCTATTTAATATTGGGGTTTTAGGTCTGATTCTTGGTATGGTAGGTAGTTTGCTTTTGTCTTTGCTATATTTTATCAAAACATTAAGAGTTTCGGTTAGGGATTGGATTAATCATATTTCAAAGGATTCATTTTGTCGTGTAATAACTCGCTATAAAAATTTTCCGTTGATATTAACACCTTCTTCTTTTTTAGAAGCGATTTCTGTTCATATGCCTATCTTTTTATTAACTTATTATTATAGCCCATATGTTTCGGGACTATATGCATTGACGCAGAGGGTTATTCAGTTGCCAATATCTGTGGTTGCAACTTCAGTGTCGGATATTTTAAGAAAGAAAATTACAACAGATTATCAAGTTCATGGAAATGCGAGACCGATATTAGTTTATACTATGAAAAGATTGTTTTTATTTGCGTTAGTGTTCACTTTGGCTCTTTATTTTTTTTCAAAAAATATGTTTTTAGTTATTTTTGGGGAAGCTTGGATAATGGCTGGGAGGTATGTCGAAATTATGTCTGTAATGATTTTTATGCGAATTATATCTAACCCTATAGGTGTTATGTTTGTTATTGCTGAAAAACAGAGTGTTGATTTTTTTATACAAGTAAGTACTGTAGTGTGCGCTGTGGTTGCTTTATTTTTAGGCTATTATTATTATAACTCTGCGGAGATGTCTATTTTGTTTTTTTCTATGGTATATGCTATGAAGTTTTTCTTTGAGGCTATTTTAGCGTTTTATTTTGGTAAGAGGGGATAAGTATAACTATGGTTGTCATTGTAGATTATGGAATGGGTAATATTGGCTCTATTTTAAATATGGTGAAAAAAGTGGGGTTTAATGCAAAGGTATCGTCATCTATTGATGATTTATCGACTGCAACAAAAATAATATTACCGGGAGTTGGGGCATTTGATAAAGGAGTAAGCAACTTACAGAAACTTGATTTGATGGATGTTTTAAAGGAAAAAGCTTTAAAAGAAAAAATTCCTATATTAGGTATTTGTTTGGGGATGCAACTTATGACAACTTCCAGTGAAGAAGGATGTTTAGCTGGTTTGGATTTTATAAATGCAAAAGTTAAAAAGTTTCAGATAAGTGATGATTTAAAGGTTCCTCACATGGGATGGAATACTATTGAACATAACAAGCAATCGTTACTTTTTGATGAATTAAAAACGGAAAAGAGATTTTATTTTGTACATAGTTATTATGTTGAGGTTGAATCTAATGAAAAAGAAGCTGTTTTAACTACAACCTCATATGGTGGAAATTTCACTTCTTCTTTTGAGAAAGAAAATATTGTTGGTGTTCAGTTTCATCCTGAGAAAAGCCATAATTATGGAAAGCAGTTATTTCAAAATTTTTTGAGGGAGTATTAATGTTAAGATATAGGATTATTCCAACTCTTTTACTTCATAACAAGGGGCTTTTTAAAACAGTTAAATTTTCTATAAAGAAAGGCAAGTACATTGGAGATCCAATCAACGCTATAAAAATATTTAATGACAAGGGGGTGGATGAATTAATATTTTTGGATATAGATGCATCAAAGGAAGATCGAGGGCCAGATTTTGAGATTATTAAAAATATTGCATCGGAATGCTTTATGCCTGTTGCTTATGGAGGTGGAATAGTAAATATAGACCAGATTAAAGAAATTTTTAGAATTGGTATTGAAAAAGTTGTTCTTAATACAATTTTGCTTAATGATATGTCTTTACTTAAAGAAGCTTCTAAAATTTTTGGTTCTCAAAGTATTGTTGCAAGTATTGATATAAATAGAACTTTTTATGGGAAATATAAACTTTATGATAGTTCCCAAAATAAAAATTTACAAAAAGACATTAAGACATATATAAAGCATTTGGAATTGAATGGTGCAGGTGAAATTTATATTAGTGCTGTCCATAGAGATGGGACATTTTCCGGTTATGATATAGACATGCTTAATAATTTTATAAGTGATATTCAGGTGCCTGTGATTGTTAATGGTGGTGCTAGAGATGTTTATGACTTTGCTAAAGTTATTAAACAGGTTAATATATCAGCTTTGAGTGCGGGAAGTTTATTTGTATTTCAGGGTCCACATAAAGCTGTTCTTATAACTTATCCAGATTATAATGAACTAAATATCAATTAGGAGAGTATTCACCATGAGAAAAAGATTATACCAAATATGTTCACGGTGTATTATGGATACTTCAGATGAATTTATACAATTTAATGAAGATGAGCAATGTAACCATTGTGTGGATTATTTTAAAGAATCTGAAGAAGTATTATTTGATAGTACCATTCGTGAAGAAGAGTTAAATAAAATAGTTAATTTGTTGAAAAGTACTGGGAAGAGAAAAAAATATGATTGTATTTTTGGGATTAGTGGGGGGGTAGATAGTACCTATTTAGCTTATAAATTAAAAGAGCTTGGTCTTAGGCCTATTGCTGTACATGTGGACAATGGTTGGAATTCTGAACTGGCTGTAAAAAATATTGAAAAAACATTAAATAAACTAGATATTGATTTGTATACATACGTTTTAGATTGGGAAGAGTTTAAAGATTTGCAATTAAGTTTTTTAAAAGCTTCTACTCCAGATTCTGAAGTTCCTACAGATTATGCTATTGCTGCAGTTTTAAAGAAAGTAGCATCTAAATTTAATGTGAAATATATTATTACAGGAAATAATATTGTTACAGAGTTGATTATGGGATCAAATTGGTCTCAAGGCCATAGAGATTGGCGTTACATTAAATCTGTTCAAAAGATTTTTGGTTCAAAAAAATTAAAAACATATCCTCATTATAATTTATTTCAATTTATTTATTATGTGTATTTTAAGAGGCAGCGTATTATAAAGTTATTAAACTATGTTGATTACAATAAAGAAAAGGCAATGGATCTTATCCAAAATGAATTAGGTTGGAAATATTATGGTGGTAAGCATTATGAATCAATCTATACTCGATTTTATCAGGGGTATATTTTGCCAAAAAAGTTTAATTATGATAAGCGGCGAGCTCATTTTTCAACGTTAATTGTTTCAGGGCAGATGAAACGACAGGATGCTTTAGATGAGATGTTAAAAGATCCATACCCTTCTAAAGAAATGTTACAAGAAGATATGGACTATCTGAAAAAAAAGTTTAATTTAACAGATGCTGAGTTTGATACAATTATATTATCAAAGCCAAAATCTTATTTTGATTATCCCAATAATAGTAATTATTGGGTATATAAATTATTTAAGAGGATTTATTGGTTTTTATTGAACCGTAATTTTATAAAAAAAATTCAAATATAATTATCTATGCTAGATAGACATTCTTGTAATTATTACTATCTAATAATAAATGAGGATATTAATAGTGGCTTGATAATGAGTCAGGTTGTAACCCCTTTGACTTGTTTAAAATATAAAGATAAGTTGAAAATTATAAATATAAATAAATTTTTTAGGAAAGTAAACAAGTATGATATTCCTGTAATAAATATCCCAATAGCTATTCCGGCACGTTTATTTTTATTTAATTTCTTTTTTCTTTGTACCCCTTTAATAGCATTTTTTTATTCAATTATCTTAGTTTTTTTTCTTAAAACTAATAGTGTTGTTATTGCACGAAGTTATTTTGCAACATTAGTTTCTTTTTTTATTTCTAAAATTAAAAATATTGAATTTATTTTTGACAGTCGTAGTTTGTTTATAGATGAAAATATACTCAGCGGTAATATAAAAAAAGGGTCATTGAATTATAAAATGTGGCGATATTTTGAAATAGTATTTTTAAAAAATGCTCAAAAAGTAATAGCTGTTTCATTAAAACAAAAAGAGTTTTATAAATCTCGTTTTAAGAATTCTGTTATTGAGATTATTCCTTGTTATCTAACCGCGCCAATAATATATGAGAAGGATAAAATCAAACACATAAAGCAAACTATAGGGTTTCGTAATGACGATATTGTTGTTTGTTATTACGGATCATTGGACAATGGTTGGAATAATATTGATATGTATTGTGAAGTGTTTAATGAGTTAATAAATAGCTCATACAAAATATTAATCATATCACAAAATTACAACTTATTAAAAAGTGATCGCCGTTTAAAACACAACTCTATTTATTTGCTAGATACAAAGAAATTAAATAAAAATCAATTATTTTTATATATGCAGATTTGTGATTATGGTATCGTATTGATGAAAAAAAGTGCGGATTGGGAAACTAGGTTAAGTGTGAAATTTATAGATTATTTAAACAATGGTTTGCAAGTTATTGTTGGTAAGTATGTAGGTGAGGCTGTTAGGTATTCTAAAGAATTTTTTAGTCATAGATGTATAATTTATGAAGATTCAAAGAGTATTGATGGATTAAAATTCAAAAGTAAATATAATGATAAGAAACTTCTTAATAGTTTGTTTGGTATTGAGAATATTAATCGAATTTTGGATTAATATAAGGATGAGTTTATGATAGGCATCGTAGAAGTGTTAATAATTAGTTCAGTGATTCTTTTTATTTCTATGTATTTATTTAGATTTTCTTTAGGAACATATTCTATAACAAGGTTAAATATGATTTCTGTTATTTTTTATAAGGATTTTATATTACTTACTTTTATTGGTGCAATACTTGTTGTGTGTAACGTAGATATTAAACAAAACCTTTATTTTTGGGGAGTAACTAATCATGCATTTGATTCAGCTAGGTTTTATGGATGGATATCTGTATTGTATGCTATGGTTTTATTTCCTTTAGGAATGATATTGTCTAATGTAATTTTTTTTAAAAAAATTAAAATTAAATTAATTTTAAGTAAATATTTTTCTGGTCAAACAAAAATGTATTTAAGTAGGACTGATAATGCTGTTTTTATTACGTGTTGTATTTTTCTTTTAATTTCTACTTTTGCTGTTATATATGTGTACGTTTGTATCGGAAATTTTCCTATTTTATCATTATTGTCAGGTGCTGAAAATTTTATTCTTGCGCAATTGAGAAGTGATGCAAAGTTGAATTTTAGTGGTATAGCTGCAATCAAAGATGTTTTAGCAATTAATTTAACAATGTTATTGTCCTATATACTATATACTTATTCAAAAGTTACTAATTTGTTAAAGTATAAGATTTTGTTTTATTATTCGTTTTTTTTATTTGTATTGATTATTACATATAATTTAGAAAAAATACCTTTGTTTTTTTATTTATTTGGGTTTGTTTTACTTAATATTTTGATCAGTTCTAAAGTATCCTTAAAAAAAATATTAGTTTTTTTTGTTTTTGTTTTTATATCTTTGATAGGGCTTTATTTCTTGTTTTTGAAAAAAGGTTTAGGTATTGTTATAATTTCTATTTTGAGTAGAATTTTTGTTGCTGAAAGTGCGGCTATTTTTTTAGGGTATGAATATGTTCCAAATACTATGGATTTTATTGGGGTTAAGGGAATTTCTAATTTGTTTGCAGCGTTAGTTGGAGAAAAAAGAATTATGTATGGAAGAGCTCTTTTTGAAGTATATAACCCTTCAGCTGTTTTAAATAATACAGCAGGGTATATTGTAGGCTTATTTACTACGGAAGCTTGGGTATTATTTGGTATTCTTGGTGTTCTCTTGTCACCTTTATATGTTGGTTTTTTTGTTCAAAGTTTTCACAACATATTATTGAAGTTGCCTAAGACTCCAATTTTTATGGGTGCCTATGTATTTATAACTTTAAAATGGAGTTTAACGGGTGGTGTTAGCCAATTTTTGTACCCTATTATTTTGTTTGTTATGGTATTTTTGATTGTTCAATTAATTTTAGTATCAAATATGTTTCAGATGTTAAAAAAATGATCTCAGTATGTATGGCAACATATAATGGTGAAAGTTTTATTAAAGAACAATTAACGTCTATATTATGTCAGTTGGGGGATAATGATGAGATAGTTATTACAGATGATGCTTCTACTGATAAAACTGTCGATATTATAACTAATATCAAGGACAAGCGAATAAAATTATCTATAAATGCTAAAAATTTTGGAGTTATATATTCATTTAATCTATCATTAGAAAATTCTAAAGGAGATATTATATTTTTATCTGATCAAGATGATATTTGGCTTGAAAGCAAAGTGGATTTGTGTGTAACTAGGTTGCGAACTTATGATTTAATTGTCACAAACTGTTACGTTACTGATGAAAATTTAAATGTAATTCAAAATTCTTTTTTTTCTTGTTTAGATTCTGGTGCTGGGATAATTAAAAACTTTTATAAAAATACTTATGTAGGTTGTTGTATGGCTTTTAACCGGAAGATTTTAAAGGAAGTATTACCTATTCCTGGAGGTTTAATGATGTATCATGATGCTTGGATTGGGATGATTTCAAATATAAAGTATTCTGTTTTTTTTGAGAAAAGACCTCTTTTGTTATTTAGAAGATATTCAGGTAATAGCTCTTCTTCTACCGAAAAATCTAGTAATGGACTGGTTTTTAAAGTTTTTTCAAGGGTCCAGTTATTTTTTTTGATTTTACGTAGAATGTGTTTTGGATAAAAAAGAATTGAGCATTTTAATCATTTTAGTTGGTTTCAATGTAATATTTTTTCACTAGTGACATATACTCTTACAAAGTATAAAAAAATAGTGTTTAATTTTTCTTAGGTAGAGAGATAGTTTATGATTATTATGAAATGTAAAAAAATAGAAATATTAACATTCACTAATGTTTAAACTACACTATAACTATGACATTGGAAGCTAATATTTCTATCGTTTTATATAAGCAAACAAAGTTAGATATAAATGAATTAATAGAGTCTTGTATATTGGCAAGTGATGTTAAATATATTTATTTAATAGATAACTCACCTACGGATAAACTGCGCCATGAAATAGATTCAAATAAAAAACTAAGATATATTTTTAGTGGTAAAAATATTGGTTTTGGAGCTGGGCATAATTTGGCACTAAAACGTACTTTGTTAGATGGTGTGAAGTATCACTTTATTGTGAATCCAGATATTACATGTACTCCAGATGTTTTTAAAAATCTGTTGGACTATATGCAATCTAATAAAAATATTGGGATGGTGGCTCCTTGTGTTTTAAATACTAATTTGTCACTACAATATAATGTAAAGTTATTACCTAATCCCATTCTTTCTTTTATAAGACGTTTTATGAAGAATTCCTTTCAAAAATTTAATTCGCATTATGAGCTTAAAAATATTCATAATGATGAAGTCATGAATGTTCCTTTTTTGTCTGGATGTTTTCAATTATTAAGTTGTGATGTCATAGATGACGTAGGGGGGTTTGATGAAAGGTTTTTTATGTATATGGAAGATTTAGATTTGTCTAGAAGAATTCATGAGTCGTATAAGACTATTTATTATCCTTTTTCTAAAGTTATTCATAAGGGCGAGTATGCGTCACGTAGGTTTAATAAATTGTTTGTTTTTCATCTTATTTCTGCATTTAAATACTATTGTAAATGGGGTTGGGTGATTGATCAAAAAAGAAAGAATATAAATCGCAATTTTTGTGAGAAATATAATTTATTTTAATATCTAAGAATATACTATTTCTATCTTTAAATCTCATTTTAAAAATATGTTTTGATATTAGTTTTAAGATCAAATAATAATACTATTAAAATGAAATATAAATTTTATAGAAAAACTAATATTGTTATTGTCTTTAAGATTGTTATTTACCTAGAAATCTTCAGGAAATTTTAATTTCTGAATAGAGATGATTTAATAAAAACAAATATTACGGATAAAAATCCACCTAAAATTCCACCAATAATAATATTTAACTTAATTTTTGGTTTAAATTTTTTTAAGGGTATTTGTGGAGGATCTACAATAGTAATAATATTTTTGGCAGCACTTAATTCTAGACTTTCATTATACTCTATAATGTTGTTTAAATAGTGTTCCAAAATTGTTTTACTTTGGACTTTATCTTGAGAAATGTAATTTAGTTGAAATAAATTATTTTTATTAACTGAAAAAGAAAAATTTTTATCTAATTTTAATTGTTCTTTAATTATAAAGTCGTTGATATGAGCAGGGGTAATAGGGGGTTTTTCAGATGCTTTATATTCTTTAATAGCATCATCAAAATCTTGATGATATTTTTCTGCGATATTAACTTTAATTGAGTAACTATCTAAGACATTTTTAATTAGGCTTTCAATATTACCAGGAGTGCTAACCCCTAGCATTGCAGCATAGCCCATCAATGAACTGGAAGGTTTATCACTTTCGGTAATAAAAAACGACGCTGTAGACTTGTATTGTTTTGGAAGCATAAATGAAATAATCCCCACTGTAATAGCAAAAAGTAGCGCTGTAGCAATAATAGTTTTTTTATTTTCCCAAAGTGTTTTAAATAATTCTACTAAATCAATTTCGTCATTATCATTAAAAGAAGCGTCATTATTTTTTAAGTTAGATGTTTCTGTTCTCATGCTTACTGTTAAGTATAAATGGTTGATTGATGTTAGTAAATAATTGCTTAGTGACTTAATTAATTATTTGGTTACTAATTTAAGATCAAATACTATTTATGATATAGTTATAATCAATGAGCATTAAAACTATTTTTGTAACGGGGGGAGCTGGTTATATTGGGTCTCATACATGTATCGAGTTATTACAGGCAAATTATAATGTTATTGTTTATGATAATTTAGCTAATTCAAAGCTTGAATCGTTACGTCGGGTAGAGCAAATTACGGGCAAATCAATCACCTTTATTAAAGGCGATATACGAGACAAAGACGCCTTAAAAAATGCCATGACAGGCTGTGATGCCGTCATTCACTTTGCTGGATTAAAGGCTGTGGGGGAGTCGGTTGAAAAACCGTTGCTGTATTATGATAATAATGTTTTGGGTGGCTTATGTTTATTTCACGTTATGCAAGAGCTCTCAATAAAAAATATAGTGTTTAGTTCGTCTGCTACAGTGTATGGGGACCCAGAGTTTTTGCCGTTAACAGAAGATCATCGTTGTGAGGCTACGAATCCTTATGGTGAAACAAAATTAGCTATTGAGATGATGCTAAGAGCCCTTTATAACTCTGATAAAGACTGGCAAATTGCCTTGTTACGCTATTTTAATCCGGTAGGTGCTCATGAAAGTGGCTTGATTGGAGAAGATCCTTCAGGGATTCCTAATAATTTAATGCCATTTATTACTCAGGCTGCTGTTGGAAAACGAAAACAATTAGCGGTTTTTGGAAATGATTACCAGACGCCTGATGGAACAGGGGTTCGAGATTATATTCATGTTGTTGATTTGGCAAAAGGTCACTTAAAAGCTTTGGAAGCATTAGGTCGGTTTGAATGTGATGCTATTAATTTAGGGACGGGTAAAGGATATAGTGTCTTGGAACTTGTGGGGGCATTTGAACAAGCTTCGGGGCAATCAATACCATATACAATTCAAGATCGGCGTTCAGGTGATATTTCGGCATGTTATGCAGATCCACGTAAAGCTAAAGATCTTTTGGGGTGGGAGGCGGAGCTTAGTTTAAATAAAATGTGTGAAGATAGTTGGCGGTGGCAAAAACAAAATCCTGATGGGTATTAAGTTTAGGATTGTTTTATTTAAGTTGTGGATAATTTACATAAAGATGATTGAATGTAGTTATATCAATCGATGCAAGACATATGATTATTAAATTATAATAATAGGTATGTTATTTTTTTGTAGCTGGTATTAAAACTTGTGATGTTAATTTTAATATGTTGAGATATAGTTTATTGATTTTTATTCATCTAATTTTTTAATTAAATCTGCTATGATTAATCCATTCAAATTTCTGTAACCTTTAGTATAATACTTCCTTTGTAAATATAGAGGAAACAATTTATTAAAACATAACCTTTTTTTTTGTAATATATTAAATTTTAAAATATGAAAAGGCCTTGATTTATTACAAATTATATTTAATATTTTTATAAAAAATGAGCTTATCTGGCTTTTTTTTGCTTTGTTTTTTTGAGCTAGGTTAGCGTCTAACCCATTTACATAATGATTATACAGCCACTTTTCTTTTCTATATTTTAGTGGTAATTTTTGAAAATATTCCATGATTTCTGTATCCCACAACGGGCAATGCCATTGATAGCCAAAAAACTCATACACTCTGCAGGCGTTTACAATAAATTTAGCTTGGCGCTCACGCCAATTCCAATGATCTAATTGTGAAGATGTATCACCAGATTTGGCTTGTGATGGGAGTGTTGCCATTATTTTTTGCGAATAGATGTCCTTTTGTTTTTTAGTTAACTTAAATAAAACATAGTGGGTATTTAATATTCTTTTTGTTATTTGTGCTTGTGTTAAAGATGAATTATGTAATTCTAAATTACTTAAATGGCCACCTGCTAAAAAATCTGCAGTATGTCCTGGAATAAATATAGCATTATTTTCTATTAAAGTTTTTTCTTTTAATTGATGAACTGCAAAATAATCTTGAATATTGATTAGTGATACAGCACGATGACAAAAGTTACTACAGTTCATCATTTCTTTGTTTTGATACAGAGAGTTTATAATGGGGTCATAATCTATAAATATCCATTTAAATCCCAAATAGGTAGCAATTTCTTTAGAGATTTGAGATTCCCAGTTATTTTTTTTGCCATATGAGAAGCATAAAACATTTGAATAGCCCAATTCCTTTAGTTTTAATGCAATAAGGCGTGAATCAAAACCCCCACTTAAAGGAAGAACTAATTGTCGTTCATTTGCATAAGTTATGAGTCGCTTGATTGCATTTGTTATACTTTTGTCTAATGCATCTAAGGCGTTCTTCTGATTATAGTGAATAAAATCTGTATGAAGATACTGGTAATAAGATTTTGTTTTTATGCTAGAGTCTTTAAACACTAGATACTCTCCAGCTTGTATTTGTTTAATATCTTTATATGTGGTGTCTGAACCTGTTACATAGCCTGTGGCAGATAGCTCTAGAATTGAGATGGGGTCTTTTTCAATATGTTTTGTTGTGGTTAATGATTTTGGATCATCCCCAATCCATTGATGCGTTTCAGAATAAAATAATGGCTGTGATCGCGTGTAATCAACTGCAATAAAAATATCACTTTCATTCTTAATAACAGCACAAAAAAAGCCATTGGCTTCTTTAAGTTTTTTCTCAAAACTTTCTTTGGTTTTAATATCTAAAAAATAATCTATAATCTTTTCTTCTTTATAAAGAGTATTGTTTGAATCAAATAGAAAACCCTTTGCCCAAATATTCTTTTTTTGATACCATTTAAATGCTTTATTAATTGATAAATTAATTTTCATATTTTTTTAATACTTCATTATATACAGATTCTATCTGTGCAAAGATAGCGTCATAACTAAAATTTTCAATTGCAAATTTACGAATTTTTTTAGAATCAAATTTTTTAATTAATTTAATGCTATTTAATAATTCATTTTCAACATTAGACATTGAATCTATGTTTAGAATAATTCCTGTATCATCAGTTATCAAGTTGCTACATATGTAGTTTGATGCAATAATAGGTTTTCCCATACTCATAGCTTCGATAAATACAACACCAAAAGCTTCAAAACGGCTTAACAAAACAAAGTAATCACATTTATCAAGTTTCTTTTTAATTTGATCGCGATTATATTTTCCAAGTAGTTTTACATTCTTTTCTAAATGAAGGGATTTAATTAATAACTCTAAATTTAATTTTGAAGATCCTTCACCAATTATCTCTAATAATGTATTTGGATATTTAAGAATGACATTTTTGAAACCTTTAATTAAAATATCAATACCTTTGTAATCTTCAAGGCTACCAATACATAAGAATTTTAAGTTATTTAAATCTGCTGGATTTTTATTGGTTGGTTTGAAAAATTCTGTTTGAACAATATTTCCGATAGTTATTATTTTTTTGTAATCATCTTTTTTGAGATAGTTATTAATATTTTTAGTAAAATGAGATCCTACTGTTATTATTTTTGAAGCATTTCTAAATGTACTTTTTAATATGTTATTATGCCAATTTTTATACATTTTTTTATTAAGCCGCTCAGACTCATTTAAAACGAATCTACTTCTATGTTCTGTGATGATATATGGTATTTTATAGAATTGCTTTATTTTTTCAGCAACGTCACCCGCCCAAATTGCACTATGTGCATGAATTAAATCTGGCTTTCCATACTTTTCTATATACTTTTTTGTTAATTTAATCATTAAATATACCCAAAGCTTGTGGTTAAGCCTTTGATTCTTGGGTATTGCCCAACCATAAACTCTTAATACAATTAATCCATTTTCATGGCAAACTTTTGTTTGAAAATATTTTTTAGTTAAATTTTTTATTGAAACTTCTCTTAATGAGTTCTGCTCTACATAAACTAAGCCAACGTTATAACCTCTTTTTTTAAGCTCTTCGGATTGCTCCTTAAAAAAATATCCTCCGTTAGGTGGATACCATGATGGGATAACTAAAATATGGTTTTTATTTTTCATGAAATATATTTATAAAATTTTAAAAATCATACATGGTGTTTTAAATGTTAAATTATTTTAATAAATCACAAAATATATGTTTATATATGCTTCATTTTGTAATTATTATTTATAATAATACTATAGCTTATTTTTTTGAAATTATATCATAACTATAATAAGCTATAGATGTGTTTAATCAAAATTTTAAAGTTGAAAAAGCAAAATGTATAGATGCTGGTATGGGGTTGGTTTTAGCCCTTCTTTTAATTGCCAATGTTTTTATGTATATACCGTTATTAAATTACATTTTGATTTTTATTTTAATTCTTACTATGAATTCATCAACATTGTTTAGGCCTTCTGATTTTTTTATTAATTTTAATAATATCATTTAAATTTATTAATGATACTGTTTTTTCTTTTTTTGAGTTAGTATATAAAACTCAGTTTAATTTTTTTGATTTTAAGGAATAACATAACGATGTTAAGCCAAGTATTAAGTGCCAATATTTTTAAGATATTATCAAAAAAAGAAAAGAAAATATTTTTTTGGTTATTATTTTTAATGATATTTTTTGGACTTGTTGAAGCATTTACTTATTCGTTAGTTATACCTTATTTAAATGTTGTTATAGATCCCAATAGAATTTTATCAATACAACAATTGCAACCAATCATCGCTTATTTTAATTTACAGGATCCTTTAAGTTTGGTTGCTTTAATTTCGGTTATATTTTTAAGCCTTTATACCTTTAAAACAATAATTCAGATAATGTTACAGTATTGGATTAATAAATTCCCATATGATGTTGCACGACATAATATGAAGTTGTTGTATCGGCATTATTTAGGGTTATCTTATGAATTATTTTTAAAGAAAAATCATAAACATATGATGAAGGTTTTAACTCAAAGTATTCCTCGTTTATCTTTGTTGTTAGTTGCACAGCTATCGTATTATTCTTCCTTAATTACATCCTGCTGTTTAATTGCTATATTGCTTTCTAAACAATTTTTATTTTCTCTTATTATGTTAAGTGTTATTGGAGGAGTTGGTGTTCTTTTATATTATTTTTTTAAATCAAGACAAAAACAGGCTGGAAATGATTATGAAAATGGAACTGCTGATTTTTATAAAACAGGCTTAGAATCGTTTCAATTAATTAAAGAGATTAAATTATTTAATAAGATTACTTATTTTCAAAATGTAATGGGATCTGTTAGCGATAAGATAACAGGTTCCTTAAAAGTGGCATCTTTTTTATCAGCGGTTCCAGGAATTGTAATGGAATATGTTGTGATTTTATTTTTAGTTGGGGTTGTTTATGTTTTGATGTTGTTTGTTAATCAGCCTCAAGTATATGGTACTTTATTTATTTTTTATGCGATTGTCGGACGACGCTTATTAAGTTGTTTGGGCATTATGATTGCTAAAAAAAGTACTATTGAAAATTTAAAACCGTCTCTAAATGCACTTTATAAAGAATTAGTTAATCAGGATACTGATACAGCATGTAATAATGACTTAAAAATACAGCCTATTAATTCATTTGATGTTATTTCATTTGATAATATTTCTTTTAGTTATAATAAGAAAAATGACGTGTTAAAATCTATTTCTTTAGATATTAAATGTAATAATAGTATTGCTTTTGTTGGGCCATCAGGCTCTGGAAAAAGTACGTTGTTAGATTTGTTTCTTTCTTTTTTATCACCTGATTCGGGGCAGTTTTTAGTAGATGGTAATCCAATAAAATCTTTGGAAGGGCTATGGCCAAAGATAGGGTATGTTTCTCAGATGATGACGGTTTTAGATGATACGTTGGCTCGTAATATTGCTTTTGGTGTGGATATTATCGATGAAGAAAAATTGAATCGAGTTATAAAAATGGCTCATTTAGATGATGTTGTAGCAACGTTAACGTTAGGCGTTAATACGGTTTTAGGTGATCGGGGGATACAATTATCTGGAGGTCAACAACAACGTGTTGCAATTGCTAGAGCTCTTTATCTGGAGCCTGATATATTGGTTTTGGATGAAGCTACGTCATCATTAGATTCTGTGACGGAGAAACATATTGCCAATAGTATTGCTAGGATGAAAGGTCAATTAACGATTATTGTTATTGCACATCGTTTGAGTACGGTAAGAGATTTTGATTGTATTTATGTTTTAGATAAAGGAAAACTTGTTGGACAGGGTAATCATGATTCGTTAGAGACCTCTAATAGTATCTATAAATCATTAGTTTCTTTAGATAAACAATAGTTTAGGTTTATTTTTTTTAAAAAATATGGGACTATCGCAAAATAGAAAAATTCGATCGATTGCGATGTCACTAAAGGTTTAAGATTTGCAATTTATCGTCTGAGGCGGTGTAGCGGAGCTACAAAACGAAGGTGAAAATTGTAAAGGTTAGTCATTTCGCGACAGAGCCAATATGTATAAATTTAATGATGAACTATACATTAACTCATTTTGGGGATTAAAAAGATTAAAGGCTGTTTTTCGAAAGGTTTTTGAAGAACCAATTTTTAGACTTGTGAAATACAAAGAGATTGAGCTCGTAAATCATGCTATTGAGTTTATTAATGAGGGATCTATTGAAGTAAAGCTTCCAAAGGTATCTAAATTTAACGTTTTATTAGGTACAGGGCTTTTTATTAAACGAAATATTGATTATATGATGAGACCCTATGTTGAAGTTTTATTAAGAAAGACAATTTTTGAACTTTACAAAAGTGGCTACATTAACAATACTTCATCGATAATTGATATAGGTTGTTATATCGCTGATAACAGTATTGTTTGGGCAAATTACTTGTCAGAATCAGGAAAAGTAATTGCGATCGATCCTTCTCTTGATAATATTTCTTATGGTAAAGAGCTGGCTCAATTAAATAGAATAAAAAACATAGAGTTTGTACAAGCCGTGTGTGCAGATAAACCCGGGATTCGATTAGATTTTGATGGATCAATAGATCATGCTTCTTTCAAGGCAGCAATTTCAGAAAATTATATATTAAGTTCAACAATTGACGAGATTATAGATAAAGATGGTTCATCTATTGGGCTTTTTCATTTGGATGTAGAAGGTTTCGAGTTGTCTGTTCTCAAGGGAGCTGTGTCTTTGATAAAGCGAGATTTGCCTGTGATTTTGTTTGAGCAACATATATCTAAAGAGAAAGTTAGTGATGTTATTAGTTTCCTTAAAGAGTTTGACTATAGAATTTTTATGATAAACGAAGTTTTACCTGGGTGCTCTCTTGATTGCAGAAATTTCTTAGCGTTACCATCAAAAAGAGGTATCCCAAAATTATCGAATTTTGATCAAGAAAAAGGTAGGGATTTGGGAGTGTTTAGTGCTGTGATTGGCAATATGCTTATAGAAATATGAAAAGTTAGGCTTGTGATAAATCAAACTTAATCTAGAGCAAAGTAGACTCTTTTTTATTTTAATTAATTAAATTTAAACATATAATTATTGTGTGTTATGAAATCTTTAGAAAAACCAAACTTCGCCTACATTTTTACAAATAATTTAGATCATCCAGGACTAAAACTTAAATATTATGGACAATTAACTGCCTTTAGAAAAAAATATACAGTTAAGTCTGTATGGTTTAATTGGACTTCTTCTGACTGGCAACTTAAAAAGTTAGGTCTTTATTTATATTTTGAGTGTCGTTCACTTATTGCTATTATTACATCAAAAACAATTTATTTGCGTTATAATCCAAAATTATTTATTACTAATTATTTGCTGCCATATTTTACAAGTAAAACCATTTATCTTGAAATAAATACTATTTTTGAGTTACAACTTAAGTTGCTAAATCGATTAGGTGAACAATGCGTGAATACATTTTTTATGAAGCATTTTAAAGGGTTAAAACATATCATTTATATTGGTGTAACTAAGCAAATCCAGCAGGATATAATTGATCGTTACGGCGTGGATCAGAGGTGTACGCGTTTTATTCAGAATGGCTATTGTCCCCCTGAAGTTAATAAATCAAATATTGATCAAGAATGTTTAGCTCGAGTCAAAGCATTTCAGGAAAAGTTTCAAAAGATTGGTGTGTTTGTTGGTGGGGGATATATTTGGCATGGTCTAGATGATCTAATTGAATTTTCAAAATCTCAACCATCTATCGGGTTTCTTGTTATTTCTATAAATAATATACAGATAGATTGTGATAATGTTTTAGTATTAACAGAGCAAAGTCCTGATACAATTCGAGAAATTTATCGATATTGCCATTTTGGTATTAGTAGTTTTAAGACAAATTTAATTGGTATTTATGAAGGGTGTCCTTTAAAAACTCGTGAGTATCTATATAATGGTTTGGTTATTTTAACTCATAACTTAGATTGTTCTGAGTATATAGATGCTTTAAAGCCGTATGTTTTTAATATGAAACAAAACCCCGATTCGTTTAAATTACTATTGGCAATTAATGAAAAAGCTACTATTTCTAAGCTTGCATCTCAATATTTATCTTGGGACGTTTTGTTAAAGGATATTTAATTTTTATGATAGTTTGTTTAGAATAGTCTTTCAAAATAGTTGTTTTAAAGCGCATGAAAAAAGTGGGGGAAGATTGTTGGATTGTAATGAAAAATTTTTGAATTGAAAAATAGTGCCTGAATTCTGCCGTTTTATATTTTTTGATAGATATTTGGGACCTATCTTTTAAGTTTTTATAATTTTTTTAAACAACTTTTGGTTCTCAAATTTAAAGAAAGAACGTTACCATATAGTAAATTGTATTTTAGGTAAAAAAATAATAATATAGATGATGGAAAAAACGGTATTGAGGTTTTAAAATTATTATCAAAAATACGACTTAGTTTAAACTGGAAGGGTTATTATGTTAGAAAAATCTTATTTTTTACATGATTCTGTTTTGTGTAAAGATAATGTAGTTATTGGGGAAAATACTGAAATTTGGCAATTTAGTTCTATTCAGACAAATGTTGTGATTGGTAAAGGCTGTATTTTAGGTCAGTCTGTGCAGGTTGGTTCGAATGTAAGGATAGGAAATTACTGTAAAATTCAAAATAATGTATCGGTTTATGAAGGTGTAGAGCTTGAAGATTATGTGTTTTGTGGTCCATCTATGGTATTTACAAATATTCTTATTCCACGAAGTAAGTATCCTCAGGCAGAATCAAAATATTATCAACGTACGTTAGTTAAAGAAGGTGCTTCGATTGGTGCCAATGCTACTATTATATGTGGAATTACTCTTGGACGATTTTGTTTGATTGGTGCAGGTGCTATAGTCACAAAGGATGTTCCTGATTTTGCAATGATAGTTGGTAACCCTGGAAAACAGGTAGGGTGGGTTTCTGAAGGTGGAAAAAAATTAGACTTTTCTGTTTCAAATACTAATTTTTGCGAAAAAAGTCAGCGAACTTATACATTTCAGGATGATATTGTGGTTGATTTTGAATTGTAGAGCTGGTAATTACTAATAGGTATTTTTGCTTGATTTAAATTTTTTTTAAATAATATTTTCGATTTTTTCTGAAAGTCTGTTATGGTTAGTTTACAATATTTTCTTTAATTAGTTGGAGTTGGAAACAGTGAAAAATCGTTAACCAATTATTAAGAATTATAAATATTAGGGGTTTTATTTAGTAACTATTCGATTTATTTATGGGACTTAAAAAATTTAATGCGTGATTAGCAAGAGATTTAAGATTGCTGTAGAAGATTATTAAGTAGTGCCATTCTCATAAAAAGGCCATTTTGAGATTGTTTAAAATAATGAGCTTGATCTAATGTATCAATATCGGTACTCATTTCATTAACTCTTGGTAATGGATGTAAAATAATACATGATTCAGAAATATTGGTTAAAACTTTTTTTGTTAGAGGGCTTAAATAGGTTGATGCTGTTTTAGAAAAACGTTCCGTTTGAGTTCGTGTAACATAAAGAACATCCAGTTTATCTAAGCATGAATCTAACTTAGCTACGGTTGAAAATGGGCAGTGGTTTTTGCTTAGTATTTCTTGGGTTGCTGGAGATATTTGAAAATCAGGAGTTGCAATAAAGTGAAAGGAATTATCATCATAACTACTTAAGCTTTGTACTAATGAATTTACCGTTCGAGAATATTTTAAGTCACCCCAAAATCCAATCCTAAGTGACTCTAGACGTTGATGATGTTCATACAGTGTCATTAAATCGATTAATGCTTGGGTTGGATGTTCTTCAGATCCATTACCCGCATTAATTACAGGGACAGTTGTATGTTGACTAAAGGCTTTCATGCTATCGATGTCAGGGTGTCTTAAGACAATGATATCAGCATAATCACTCATAACTCGTCCCATGTCTTCTAATGATTCACCTTTAGCAATAGAGGATGTGTTAGCTTGTTCTAAGTTGATATATTGTCCTCCTAATCGGAGGATAGCGCTTTCAAAT
>MDSZ01063313.1_pt1 | contig 21640 bp, 21 predicted proteins | sample 811201 | NCBI WGS metagenome assembly MDSZ01 (sample SAMN05326647, study PRJNA326480) | marine metagenome | isolation source: seawater | place: Indian Ocean: North | collected 2010 | reverse complement strand
TGATCCTCTATCAAATAACCGTTTATGTTGTCTTTAATTATATCTGCATTACCCCTTCCATTTAGACTAATTACCGGCAATCCACTTGCCATAGCTTCTAAAATAACTAAGCCAAAGGGTTCGTAAGTGGCTGCATGAATATAAAAATCAGATTCTTTCAGCTCATCTTCAACTAAGTCTATTTGACCATATAAAGTAACATTTGATTCAAGTCCAAGTTTCTGTATTTTACTAGTTATTCTTACTCTTTCTTTGCCTTCACCAATTATTTTTAGAGTTACTGCAAGTTTTTTTTGTTTTAAATAGCTTACAACATCCAACAAAAAGATTTGATTCTTCTTTGCTAATAAATTTCCAACTGTAATTAAATTAATTTTGTTGTTAGAAGGAGGTTTTTTTTCTGTTGTAAATCTTTGGAAATTTAGTGCATTGGGTAAGCTAACTAAGTTTTTGGATTGTTTATGAAAATTAGATTTAAAGAATGAGTACGTATCACTTGAAATAGAAATAAACTTTTTAGTAGCTTTCTTGTATTTATTAGAAAGTCTTCTTTTTTCAAATAATTGAAAATATGTTTTTTTATAAAAAAAATTCAATAGGTTTTTAGATTTAAACTCAATTCGATTACTATGTAAATGAGAAACATATTTAATATTTGGTCTTGGGTTTTCGTGACAAACTAATTCAGAAAAATAAAGATGAGAGTGTATTACATCTGGTTTAAACTCTTCAATAAAATTTTCATATGAACTAATCTCAATTTGATTTTTCTTAAAAACTGACAGCTTAAAGGTTAAGTTACAATATGTAATATCCAAAGCTGAAGAACAATATTGGAACTCGTTATTAGATTTACTTAAAACTAATATTTTACATTTTAGACTTTCTTTTTTGGAGATCTCATTACAAATATCAATCACCAATCTTTGGGCGCCTCCTTTAAGTAGGTTGGGTATAACATGAAGAATTTTCATTCAGTGTTTTTTATATCCCTTAACAAGATTACTATTAGGGGCAGCATAAATTGCAATAAGTAACATTAGTTTATGTCTTGTTTGTTCATGATTTAAACAATAAATCAAAGATAACACGATGTAACAACTAGCAATAATTATTTTATTAGCTTTTATTTTACTTTTTGATATTTTAAAATGAGCGTTTGATAAAACTTTATTTTTTACTTTTTTTCTAATAAATTTTTTTTTTGATTTTAAAATTATTTTTAGCGTTTTTAAACTTTCCTTTTCAGCACCTAAATTTACAGACCTATTTGGGTGTTCAATTTCTATAAAAGTCTTCTTTTTATGAAAGAAAAGAGGATGGCTCTTTAAAATTCTTACCCATAATTCCCGATCCTCTCCTATTTTAATCTTTTCATTGAATTGATTAATCATTAAAATTGATTTATGAACACAGGCTCTGGGGGTTCCAATAGTGTTTAGTAAGACGAATTCAATATTATTCTTATGAGATATATCATACTCTTCAAAATTCTCTGAATATTTACCATAACTTAACCCAGAAAAATAAAGCCCTTTTTTTGAACCTTTATTATTTATTAAGTTGTGAAATTCATGTAAATGAGATGAGTGATAGACATCATCGCTATCTAAAAAGCATATCCAATCTCCTTTGGCTCCTTTAACTCCGTAGTTTCTAGCTGCACTTCTCTCTTTGTTTTTTTGATATAAATATTGAATTCTTTTATCTTTTTCATTGTATTTATCAATAATCTCTTTCGTATTGTCTGTTGAGCCATCATCTACAATAATAAGCTCCCAATTTTTGTAAGTTTGGTTAAATACACTTTTTATTGCTTCATGAATCATATGAGCACGATTAAAAGTTGGGAGTATTATAGAGAACATAAACATATATAATTTGTAATATTACAAATTATTAATTCAAATGATAATAGGTTACATAAAAGGGGGGCTAGCAAACCAAATGTTTCAATATGCTTTTTACAAGACTGTTGCTGAAATTAACAACTATAATCTTATTATTGATCTCAATTTTTGGAATAACGACCCTAATAAATTAATACAATGGAATGTAGATCCAAAAAAAACAAGGGTCAGCACCTTCCGATTGTCTGTTTTTAATGTTGATTTAAATATAAAAAGCAAATATGATGCAATTGATTTATATAAAAAAAAATATCCATTTTACAATACTTTTTTATTAAGAAAAATTTATAACCAAATTGAAAAAATAAAACCTTATCATAAAAAGATATTTATTCTCCAAAATTCAAAATTTTATGACGAAAAATTATTAAAAATTAAAAGTAATTCTCATGTTACAGGATTTTTTCAACATCATCAATATTTAGATTTAAATAGAAATGCCATTTTGAAGTGTTTCCAATTAAAAAAAGAATTTCATGTAATTGATTTTTTAAACCTTAAAAACGAATTCTTAAAATGTAATTCTGTTGCATTACATGTTAGGCGAGGGGATTATGTTAAACTTGGACATTCGTGTTCAGAAAATTACTATAACTCAGCTATTCAATATGTAATTTCAAAATTGAAAAACGTTGAGTTTTTTATTTTTTCTGACGATATAGATTGGTGTAAAAAAAAATTAACATTCAAAAGCAATCCTAAATATATTGATGATAAATATAACTTAGAAGACTATCATGAATTAGTGTTAATGAAGTACTGTAAGCACAATATAATTTCTAACAGCTCTTTTAGTTGGTGGGGCGCATGGCTTAACGAAAACCCTAACAAAATTGTGATCTATCCAGACAAAATAAAAAAAACACTTAATAAGGATTTATGTGTTGAAGGCTGGATAGAATTAAAAAATTAATTTACCTTAAAGATACTTTTCCCTGAAGAACGTCCATCCAATGGTCACACATTTCATGCATTAAAGACTTAAAGTCGTATTCTGGTTTCCAGCCTAAAGTTTCTCTAATTTTTGTTGAATCTCCTTTTAGATATGGTAGTTCTTCAGGTCTTAAATATTTTGGGTTTTGGGAAACATAATCTTGATAACTAAGATTTAAATAATTAAAAACTGTTTCGCACATTTCTCTAACACTATGTGTTTCCATTGTAGAAACTACAAAATCCTCTGGTTTGTCATAATTCAATAACATATGCATAGCTTTAACATAATCTTTTGAGTGCCCCCAGTCTCTGTAAGAATCCATATTCCCTAATTCTAATTTATCGGCTAACCCCAACTTAATGGAACAAGCTGTTTTAACCACTTTATTAGTCACAAAATTACTGCCTCTTCTTGGTGACTCGTGGTTAAATAATATTCCATTACACGCATGTAAACCATAGGCTCTTCTGTAGTGCCTAACCATATTATAAGCAAATACTTTGGAGCAACCATAAGGGCTAACAGGGTTCATTAAGGTAGATTCTCTTTGAAAGTTGTCTTTATCAACTGATAAACCAAACATTTCAGATGAAGATGCTTGATAAAATTTAGCTTCTGGGCAAGTTCTTTTATATGCTTCTAAAATATTAACTACTCCGATAGAGTTTGTTTGAACAGTAAATTGAGGTATATCGAAAGAAACCCGAACATGAGATTGAGCCGCCAAATTATAAATCTCATTTGGATTAATTTGAGTTAAAAGTTTTTCAATCGATGTTTGATCTAACATATCTCCATAATGGGTATTCAAGTCATTAATAAACAAGTGTTGAATTCTTGCAGACTGGTTTTCTGCTGTTGATTGTCTTCTTACCATTCCATGAACTTCATAATCCATTGACAGTAAATACTCAGATAAGTAAGAGCCATCTTGTCCAGAAATTCCAGTAATAAGAGCTACTTTTTTTTTCATTTTTTAAATATTTTCATTTGTGTTAAGTCTGGCCAATCATTGATAGTCCATTTTTTCGGCGTTGTTAAAATTGCATGATCTAACTTTTGTAAACCTAGTTCTGCTGTTTCTGGCGTCATATAATAATGATATCCAATTGAAGATATATTCTGATTGCGCCATGGAACATTAGGGTCCCTACCATCATAAGACATTTTCTTTAATTCTTTTGCTGCTTGTAAATTATCTGTTAATATTATTCCTCCTCTGCCCAAACTTAAGTGCTTTCTAAATTGGAAACTAATACACATAAACTTTCCTTTAAGATAGCTATCTCGTTCCCATAAAACAGCGGCATCAATTATATTGTCTGTAATGTAATAATAGTCTTGCCATTTTTCATCTTTCCATTTTAGCTTTATGTTTAATTTATTTGCTAAAAAAGGAATGGAAATATAAGTGTGCTTTGGGACTTCAATACTTTTTTCTTTATTAAACCGTAAGCATAATTCCAAACCGTGGGTACAACAATCTATAGCAACAGCATAAGGAGCACCAAAAAAATCTGCTATCTTTCTCTCGAACTTATTTATGGCTTCAAAACTCATATCCTAAACTTTTAGCTGCTGCAAGAATTTCATCGCTTTTTCTTGTTTTAATTCTTTTAGCAGGAGTGCCCAAATAGATGCCCCACTCCTTTGTGTCTTTTGTAACTAAAGAATTTGCACCTACAACACTTCCAAAAGCTATTTTTACATTAGGCATTACAATGGAGTTTGTTCCTATAATTGCGAATGGCTCAATAATCACATGACTAAAATTAACATTTCTAAATTTAATAGGTATTGTTGGTCCTATTAGACCATTATTAAAATCATCACCTCCTGCAATAATTCTTGATCCAGCTGAAAGACCACTAAAATGACCCATAGTTATTTTTGATTTTTTCCCTCCAATAATACTACAATTGGGAGCAATGTGGACATAATCTCCAAATTCCCCAGAAGTTCCTATAGTACTAAACTGATCGAGAGCAAAATGATTACCTAATATAATCTCTTCAGGATATTTAACTAGAGAAAGGTTGTGTATAAAAATGTCTTCTCCTTTTTTTTTAAGGTTATTCTTCATTTGTTCAAAACTAATGCCTTTCCGTCTAGTAATAGTTCATTTTGTGAATTTTTTATATATGTGGAGAGAAAATATTTATTTCCTTCTTTTTTAATTAGTTTAACATTGACGCTAATTTCATCACCAATAAAACATGGTTTTTTAAATTCTATGCTTTGTGATAAATATATACTACCTTTTCCAGGAAATTTAGTTGCTATTAACTTAGAAAATAGAGCTGTTAACAAAGCTCCATGGGCAATTGGCTTTTTAAAATTTGTGCTTTTACAAAACTCCTCATCCCAGTGTAACGGATTGTTATCCCCCACAACTTTAATAAAACTTTTAATCATTTCTTTACTAATGACGACATTTTCCTTAACAGTCATGTTGTTTTATAATACGTTTTAATTCACTTAATCAATTTTAGTAACTTGCTGCAACAAATAAAATACTTTATTTAAATCTTGTTTTAAAACTGGTCTATATAAAACTTTATTCATATAAAGATTTTATTCATTTTTTGATAGTAATGTTTAAAACTCATTGTTTCTTATTTTATATTAAATGATTATAACTCGTGTAAATTTTGGGTTTTTACAAACATAAAAAAATTAACTATCCGATTTGTTTAATACTTTAACGTTATAATATTTTTCAAAATCTTTAGAGTCCTTTTCATTATTAACAATTGGTTCCCCTTTAATGTTCAAGCTTGTATTTACTAAAATTGGACATCCTGTTTTCTTATAAAATTGAGTTAATAAATTATAAAAACCTTCGTTATCTTCTTTTGTGACTGTTTGAACTCTGCTAGTATTGTCTACATGACAAATTGCGGGATAAAGTTCGGGGTATTTGCACTTAGCTGTGTATTGCATATATGGAATATTTGAAACTGGTAAATCAAAAATTTTATTTGCTTTCTCTTTTAAAACTGCTGGAGCAAAAGGACGAAATTTTTGTCTCTTCTTTATTGTATTTACCTGGTCTTTAACTTTTTCTCCTCTAGGGTCAGCAAGAAGACTCCTGTTTCCCAAAGATCTAGGTCCAAATTCTGCTCTACCATTTGCAATTCCAAAAATTTCTCTTTTGTCAAGCATGTCTAGGGCTTCCTTTACAGGGTATTTGCCTTCAATATTTGTGCCTAAAAAAGGTCCTTCCCAGTTTACTCTTTTTTCAGTAAGAGCTAAAGCACATCCTATTGAAGAGCCAGCATCTCCAGGGTTGGGCATTATCCAAACATTTTCATAGTATTTATGCAAAATTTTTCCATTTGCAACACAATTTAGAGCTACTCCTCCACTATAAACTAAATTATTAATGTTTGGGAATTTCGTTCTTAAATCTCTAACAATTCTTTCAATATAATATTCGATAACTTTTTGAGCGCTAGCTGCAAAATCAAAATTTTTAAAATCTTTTCCGTAGTTGCCAATTCCCTTATGTAAATTAAAATTTAACTTTAACAACTTATCTTTTCTAAAAAAATCGCTTTTTAATTTTTCTGAATATTGATCTTTACCCCAGCCGGACATTCCCATCAAAATATATTCTTCTTCACAAGGCTTTAAATCTACTGCTTTAGTAACTGCCGTGTAAAAGAGTCCTAGAGAGTGAGGGTACCTTATGGTTGAGATTTTTTTTAGTTTATTTTCTTTACCTAACCATACTGAGACTACGTCCCATTCTCCGATACCATCAATGACTAGAACTATTGCATTATTAAATTTAGACGTGTAATAACCTGAAGCGGCATGGCTTTTATGGTGGTTAATGTAATTTATTTTTTGGTCGCCAAACCATTTTTTTAAATAGTTAGATGGCAAGTTTGCTGTATTAAAGCATTCTTTGTATTGACCAGCATAAAATTGACGTGTTTTTTTTAACCATGGCTTTTCATAATAAGCTATTGCATCAGGCTGCCCAAAGCTAAGAGCTTCATTCACTAAGTCATCATTTAAATATTTATCATTTTTTTTTCTGCTGTATCTTTCTGCATGCCCTGCGAAAAGTATTTTATCATTCTCAACTACTGAAATTGCCGCATCATGATTTAAACAATTTATACCTAAAACTTTCATATATTATTGGTATAAAAAAGGATCGTTTTTATTGATGGAAGATAAATTTTTCTTTACTGCTTTTGTTTTTTTTCTTCTTCTCAAAAAAGACAAAAAAATCCTAATTAATTTTCTCATTTTTTGTAAGTTAATTTGCTAATTACCTGTTCATAGAAATAAATTGAGGTTTCGCTTGGTATATGAAAATCATTTTTGGGGTTTACATACCATTTGGTTTGATTTATGTTGTTTTGAACCCACTGAAGCATCCCACCAAATTTAACATTTTCATTTTTAAAAAACCAGAAATCATTAAAATCTATCATTTCCCATAGACTCATAGAATACGGCGACAACTCATATAGATTAAAATTATCGATATTAATATAAATTGTGTCTCCGAATTGATTTTCATTAATAATCATGTCGCTGCCAAATTTAGTTTTTTTGAGTTTTTTTGCAGTAAAAATATCCCAAGCGTTAAACATTAAATAATTTATTTTATTTGATTTTAAAAACCACTGTAAACGTAAAATCATTTCTAAAGTATTTGTAAAAGCAGAGGGCAAAGAGAAGTAATCTAAAAGATAGGTGCTCCAAAAATTATCCTTATTATTTAATTGGCCAGCTGTGTCACAAAATTGGTATTCAGAATTAGATTCTTTCAAGTTTGATAAATATTTAGAATTAGACTCAAAAAATATGTTTTTCCTTTTCACATTTTTATTGGTATAAATGGATGGTCTGAATAATCCAGACCACTGAACTATTACTGTTATCTCTTCAGGTCTAAAACCATTTTTTAAAAGAGAGTTGACAGTTTCTATGCATGCTGCAGATATTATATAGTTACCAGCACCTGATGAACCAACGTTATGAAATGAAATTTTTTTATCTAAAACATCTTTTAAATGCCATGCCCAAGATTTATTATTATTTCCTACTTTAATGCCATCTGAGATTGTAAAACTACAACCTGAGACAACAACATGTTTTGTAGCTTCATTTATCATACTTTTGATATTAACAAATTTTCATTTGCAAAGTATAAGTAATCAATATTTGTCCTAAGAAAACAGTTGATTGCATTTTCTGGTGTTTCAACTATTGGTTCTCTGTCATTAAAACTTGTATTCAACAAAATAGGGACGTTTGTAAATTTATTCCATTCGGATAATAATTTAAAATACCATTTATTATCTTTTTGTGAAACTGTTTGAAGTCTTGCGGTTCCATCAAAATGGACAACCGCTGGAACCTTGTCTTTTTTATTAGCCTTAAATTTTGAAGCAAAACTCATATATGGACTATTAACTTCATCCTCAAACCAGTTCCCAACTTCAGATTTTAAAATTGAAGGTGCAAATGGCCTAAACCACTGTCTGTGTTTTACCTTTTCGTTTATTAAATCTTTCATTTTATCACTCCTTGGGTCTGCAATAATGCTTCTGTTTCCCAATGCTCTCCTACCAGACTCTGAGCCAGCATTATATACAGAAATAATTTTCTGTTCATTTAAGAGTTTTACAATTGAATCAATATCTGCAGATTTGCTTACTATACCCTTGGTTTTTTTAACGGCTTTTGCTACTTGTTTTAAAGAATATTTTCTTCCTAAGTAAGGAGAGGAATTGTCTTCCCATCTAATTCTAGGATTGTCAAGAACTTGGTGCCATAAATATCTAGATGAGCCTAGAGCTAAGCCTCCGTCGTATGGGATTGGGTCAACAAAAACATTTTCGATTTGTGGAAACCAAGATCTAATTTTACCGACCATAACACAGTTTAAAGCTACTCCGCCTGAAAGACACAAGTTTTTATTGGGTTGCTTATTTAAATAGTATTTAATTTTTTCTTTGATTAATTCTTCTGTTCTATGCTGTATTGATGCTGCAATATCAAACTGATTTTGTTCTGATATATTAGCTTCGGATTTTAAGAAATCAATATCGTTTAGTTGGTTTGTATACTTTTTATAATCTCCTAATGCTGACATTCCCATTACTGTTCCCGCTTGAGAGCCCTTGGGCCCACCAGTCCCAGAGAGACCAAAAACTTTTGTGGTATATGAGTTCCAAAAATTTCCAAGATTGAAATCTTCTATTGGTAGTATGTCTACATTTTGAATTTTGTTGTTTTTACCGTTCCAAACTGTAAAAGCAGAAACGCTACCGTCTTTTTCGTGTCCTCCGCCATCCATGGTTAAAATTAGAGCTTCTTTAAAATTGCTTGAAAAGAATGCATTAGCTGCATGTGATTTGTGATGACCAAATTCAAAAAATTGACCATTATTTTTTCTTAAAATTCTATTCATTTTTCGGACATATCTTGGATAATAACAACCTTTGCTTTTCCATTTTTTTATTCCTTTTTCTTGGTACATACCATAGTTTCCAAGAGTAAAATGCTTTATTTTGCTGAGATCAAAATTCGAGTAATCGAAAGCCATCTTTAACCCGTCGCCTAATGGTTCTTTTTGTCTTGTAAACCTTTCTAATTCTTCATGAATAAGTGGAATTCCATTTTCTAAAATGGAATACGACACATCGTGACCTGTTTGAAATCCTAATATTTTCATTTAATAAAAATTTTATCCATTTTCTGCCCGCTGTAAGGGCCAGTTTTATATTCATAAACTAGTGTGTCGTCTTCTAAAATTGTATACGTGTGTCCCCCTTGAAGAGTAAAACTTGCGTCTCCTGCGTATAATATAGGTTCTGCAATTATTGTATCATCCAAATCATAAAAAGTGCATTTTACAGAACCCTTAACAACCAACCAGCTTTCTTGGGGTATGTAAGCTTTCTCTAATCTTTTTCTTTTAAAGTGTTTATGAGGTTCGAATGTTTTGCCTTTTGGTAGTTTCATTGCTGCACACTGAATAAAGTTGTTATCTGAAACTAAATTATGTCTTTCATTAGTAATTTCACTTAACCTATTTACAAAATGTAGAAGGACTTCTGGCTCAACTTTAGAATATATTTTCATTTATTTCTTTTTTGTATAAAATATTTACCAACGCGAATAAAAGGATTTTCTACTAAATGTCTAAATATATTTGATACCAAAAAAGTGATGAAAATAGTTAATATAAAAAAAGGAACAAATCTCAAGGAAAAATTAAACCTTAATAAAGCCATATCCAAATAATAAATAACGATAAAATGAACTAGGTAAGCACTGTAACTGACCTTTCCGATAAATGAAATAAAGTCATTAACTAGAATTTTAGAATGAGTTTTAGATAGTAAAACTAAAAACAACAATGCCGTAAATGAAACTAAATGAAATTTTGTTATTATCATATTCCATATTACATAAATAAAAACTAACAAAAAAAGAAATAAATACGTATTGTTTTTTAATTTAAAATCTTCCTTTACAATAATGAAAAAAGCGATTATACCTAAAGAAAATACGGGCAGCTGTTTAAAGAAATAGCTGTACATAAATATATCTTTTAATTCATTACACTCTGTAACTAAAAAATTATTTAGAAATATAGAAAGTATGAAACTTAAAAAAATAGAAGCTAATAAAAACTTTACGGCAGTGTCTAGGGTGTTAATTTTAGAGTAAAGAAATGGCACTATTAAATAAAAAATCATTTCAACAGAAATAGTTGCGCCTCCAGGTACTATTGTTGAACACCAAGACGGATTTGTGCTATTTAAAAAAATGAAATTTGAAAATATATTAAAAAATGAAATTACAGACTCTCCACAATGTTTTAAATTGCCATTGTATGAGTTACTGACTTCTTTAAAAACAAATAAGTACAAAATAATTCCTAAATAATACATGGGTGCAATTCTAAAGAAACGCCTTATAAAAAAATTTTTTTTTCCCACTTCACTTCTTCTTTTTTGGGATAAGAATAATGTAAATGCACTTGCAATAAAAAATAATTGAACGCCGTATTTACCTTTGTTAGCTAATATTTGTAAATAAATATTTGTAGGCTGAGCTACAGTTAGAGTGTGTATCATAATGACACCTAAAATTGCATAACCTCTTACTGCGTCTATATATTTTAAAGGTTTTGTCAATTATCTAACTTTTAAAATACCTTTAATCCTCATTAGTGCATGAATATTTGCAATATTTAAATAATATAATTCATTTTTATCGCTGTTGACAAAAAGGTTCTTCATAAAAAATTTTATAACTTTTGTAAGTCCTACACGTTTGCTTAAGTTTTTTAAAATTGATACCCCGTAATGCTCTTTTTCAAAATAAAGTAAGTTCCGTCTTCTATAATAGGATTCTAAATGTTTGCTGTTTTTTAAAGATTCCGCACCTTTATGAACAACTACAGATTCTGGAACAATAAAAGATGAAATACCAAGCTTTTTTAACCTGTAACAATAATCAGTCTCTTCACCATACATGAAAAAATCCTCTCTCATAAAGCCGTACTCTTTTATTAATTCTAAGGGTATTAACATAGAACTACCTTCAATAGATTGTACTTTTCTAAAACTGGTTTTTTTATAATATTCCTCTAAAAGATAATCTTCATAAGCATTATAATCAAATGCTTCTTTTATATCGTCCGTACTGCCTCCTCCAAAATTTACTACATCAGGGTTCTCAGATTTTAAAGTAATACTTCCATAAATCCCATGTCCATAAGAATCATAAGCCAATAGTAGTTTTTGTAACGATTCTTTTCTTACTATTAAATCGTTATTTAAAATCCAAATAAAATCAAACTCGTTTTCAATAGCATAGCTTACTGCTATTTTGTGACCAGCTGCATAACCATTATTAAAATTAGACTTAACTACTTTAATCTCCTTGAACAAGTCTTTAAGTTTTTGATGAGAATTATCTGGGGAATTATTGTCTACAATATATATTTCAACATATTTTAAAGAGCAGTCTAAAATGCTCAATACACACTTTTTAGTAGACTCGAAGTTGTTATAATTTAAAACTGATATTAATACCTTATGATTCAATTATAAATATTTTTCTATTATCTGATTTATTAAATCAAAAGATTTGTTTGAAATAAATTTATCTGATCTTTTTAATGCACCTTTTGAAAGCTTATCTTTTAATTTAGGCTGAGAAAAAATATCATTTACTTTTTGAGCCATTTTTTCAGTATCGGCATATGGAACAACAAAGCCAGAGCTTGCATCCACTAACTCTTCTGAGCCTCCTGAATCTTTAAAACAAATAACTGGGATTCCATTTTTCATAGCCTCAAGATTTACAAGCGGAAAGGGGTCCTCTCTTGATGTCATTAAAAATACATCCATTATTTGATAATACTTATTTATATCTTTTTCATATGGAATTAAGAAGACCTTAGAATTTAAATTAAGCTTATTTACTTCGCTGACAAACTCTAAATAACTAGCCTGTGTTTTATCAACCCCAATCCACATAAAAACAATTTTCTCAACACCATTTAAATAATTGGCAACATTTAAGAACAAATCACTTCCTTTCCTCCATCCTAGACCACCACAGGCGCCTACGACAAAACTATCTTCAGAAATGCCAATTTTTTTTAACTCAGCTTTATTGTTGACTTTATTTAGATTTGGTTTTTTTAAAATAGTACCATAAGCAACCTCTATTTTCTCCGAAGCTATATTAAATTTATCTATTAAATTTTTTTTTCCAGAAAGTGAAGGGGTTATAAAATTGGAACTATATTTTAATACTTTATTTGTGCTATTAAACCGTACTTGATAAATTTTCATTACCGTCTCCAGCTCAGGTATTCGACTTATAACTGGAGCGTCCAAATTTGATAACTTTTCTAAAATTGCACCGTTGACAACAGTATTATTAAATATTACTTTTGGTTTATTTCTAGTAAAATATCTTAAAACTTTATTTTGATTTCTCTTATTGTTATTTAATAGTCTGTTTTTAAGTCTTTTTACTAATTTTTTTTCATAGTACCATTTTTTTTCCCAAAGAAAAACATTTCCCAACTTGCGATATTCTTCTTCTAATGGTCCACCCTCTTTTAGAATTATTGATATTGGTTCTTTATAATTTTGACTGATATGCCCAATTATTAGCAGTAAGCTTTTTGGAGCTCCTGATAATGATGCATCATGGCCAACAAATAAAATCATAAGATTGATTTTAAAAGGTTTTCAAACAAATCTACGTCTATTTTTAAATTTTCATCGTGAGGGTCAGATTCCTTATTTATTGGCGAACCCAAAAAATAAAAATAATTATGCTTAAGGGCAGAAGCTAATGAAAAATAGCAATTTTGTAGATCTGAATTGGGGTGTCGTATCTCTAAAATATTTTGGCTTTTGTTCATAAAAAGCATATTCGTTAGAGCTGCTCCATGCATAGAAATAAATAATTTCGTTTTCTTTGCTATTGTAATTTGCTCTATCAAAGACATCTTATCAAAATTATATATCTCAACTCCATGTTTTTTAAGAACTTTAATTAATTCTAATTCATTTACTACTTTCCTGTATTTAGCTTTACTACGAGAAACATAAATTATTTTTTCTGCTGTTGTTTTTGGAAAGTTTACAGTTTTATTAATTGCTAAAGTCGTGTTTTCAAGATAATTGCCGGAAATCAATTTATAAGGCAATAAATAGAGTTTATTACTAAAGGCCAGTTCATTTTTTTTAATAAAAATGTGGGGGATTGAAAAAAACTCTAATGATTCAACAACAAAATTAATTTTTTTAAATTTCTCCGGAATAAGCACTTTTCCTTTATAATTGCTTTCCTTTAGCATGAAATATTTATGAATAACATCGCCAAACCAATGAAAATAACCTGTAGACCAAAGGTCAATTATAAAAAATGAATTTTCAACTTTTTTTACTTTTTTATGAATAGGAGAAAGTAAAATTATTAATTTCATAAAAATGGATGTCTTTTTTCTCCAGTCTCGTCTAAAGTAACTTTCCTCTAATATTTTGCTTTTAGTAAACAAATACTCATCGTAATCAAAAAAGCAATTAAAAATTACCTTTATTGATATCTCTGGTATTTGTCTTGAAATTTCATTCCGAAAAATTTTTTTGTTTGCACCTGAATAATTTTTAGGGAAACCCCTTTTAATTATTGTTTTTGGATATAATATTTTCTCCTCAATTTTCAACAAAGTAATTTATATAGTTCTGTACCATTTTTTTAGACGAAAAAAGCTTTTTTGCCTCTTCAAAAGCTTCTTTCTCAAAATTAGGTGGCGTGTTCGTGATTTTGATTATTTCCTTTTTAAGATCTCTAACAAGTTCTGCCCCTTTATTTGCGTTTATTAAAACACCGCACCTTCCTTTTTTGTTTTCTATAATATTGGCAGTCTCTCCCACATTAGTTGCTATAACTGGTTTATTATGAAAAATAGACTCTATTAATATAGTTGGTAAGGCCTCAGTATAAGATGGTAGACAAATAATATCAGAAATTGAGATTAAGCTGTTTATTTGTTTTTGAAATCCTAGAAACTTAATTGTAGACCTACATTTAGAGTATTTATTTTTTAAGTCCTCTAATATCTCACCATCTCCAGCAAAAATTAATTTAATTTTAGGCATTTTTAGCGCGAGAACACATTTAGCCAATTCATACCAACCTTTTGATTTTGACGCTCTAGAAGCACATAATATAACAAAATCATCATTTTTAATTTCAAAATCCTTTCTTTTAATATTTACAGGCTTTTTATAATCTGGAATTCCGTTAAATATTTTTTTAGCTTTTCTTACGCTAATCTGCAATTTTTTTTCTAATAGTTGTAGTCCTTTATCGTGAATATAAATGACCTTGCTGGCTGCAGTTATTGTGTTCTTAACTTGGTTACTATACTTATTATTATTCTCTGTACTTGCTAAAAGACTGTTATATGAAGCATGCAAAGAAATTATCCACTTACTATGAAGTTTTTTTAACTCTTTATATACGTAAAAATCAGCCCAGCAGTTATGCGAATTAATATAATCAATCCTGTTAGAGCTTAAAATACTATTCAAATTATTTACGTGCTTTTTAAATCTGTGTTTTTTAAAATTATTTCTTTTTGATAATTTATTTAAACCATAATGAACCAATTTTTCGGTCACTGAAAAATTAGTTGTGTTGTAATTTCTCGAAATTAAATTCACCTTAATGTCAAATCTAGATATCATACCTTCAACTCTATGCTCTGGCTGAACATCAAAAACCCACACTTTATGCCTTTGGTTAACCAACTCATTTGCTAAATTTATTACAATTTGTTGAGCCCCACCAAGTCCTAAATCTGAAGCTATTAAAAGAATATTCATTTTATGTTTAGGATTGGACTTTGGTGTCTATTTGCAAAAATAATTTTTATAATTAAATAACTTTTCCAAGAAAGTCTAAGGTGTTTACATAAATAAATTAATCTTCCATAATTGTAGTCATATCGTAACGTTTTTATGTGTTTGTAAATTAAATTACTTTTTTTCACATACAACAACTCACATAAACTCAATATTTTTTCTTTTAAAACAAAACCTATTTCAGAATTATAATTTTCAGTATTTAAGTGCTTAAAGAGTAGTTTAATTTTAGAGTCTAAAAACTTAGGTTTATCTAAGTTATAATTCATGTTCGTTTGATGTATCCTATAACAAACATCTATTTCTTTTTGAAAAAAGATTTTATAATCCTTGGAAAGTCTTAAAAGCATATCATAATCTTCGTAAATTAAATTCTCATCATAGTAGCCTAGCCCTTTAATGATTCCTTTCTTATATATAACGGACAAGGCTGGTATGAAATTATCATATTTTATTAGGTCATGATAAATGTTTCCTGAAGGGGGTTTATTTACTTGTTTTCTTACTATTTGAGTGCCATAATGATGACTGCCGTCATCATTTATAATGTATGCGTCCGAATAAATAGCAGCGTAGTCATCATTAAGTTTTTCGAAAATTTTAATTTGATTTTCTATTTTTTTTGGTAAATAAAGATCATCACAAGCAATTAGTGAAAAATATTTGCCCTTACATTTTTTTAATGCCTTGTTTATGGTTTTAACAACGCCCAAATTTTCTGTATTTTGAATAAATAAACATTCATATTTGTTAGTATTAATCCAGTTGTTTACCTTATTTGCAGAACTGTCGGTTGAAAAGTCATCCATTATAATTAGCTCGATATTTTTGTACGTCTGAGTTGTGATGCTGTCTAATGTTTCTTCAACAAACTTTTCGTGGTTATAACAACATGCAATAATGGATACTAATGGACTTTTATTCATTATTTAAATTTGTTTATTAAACTAATGATGGTCTCTATTTCGTTTTCAGTTAAATGAGGGCCTATTGGAAGGCTTAATACTTCAGCATGAATTTTTTCTGTAACTGGGAAACTTAGTATACTCCACTCTTTAAATGCCTTTTGTTTATGCGGAGGTATAGGGTAATGTATTACGGTTTCTACTCCATTTTGAAAAAGATATTCTTTTAATTGATCTCTTTTTTTACACCTTATAACATATAAATGAAATACATGATTTTTTATTTTATTATTCCAAAGAGGGGTCTTTATAATTGGATTATCTATTTCATCGGAATACCTTTGAGCTATTTTTCTTCTAATAATTATATCATTGTCTAAGCCTTTTAACTTAACAGATAAAAAAGCAGCTTGAATTTCATCTAACCGACTGTTAGTCCCCTTTAAAGAGTTGTGGTATTTTTTTTCTGAACCATAATTAGATAAGGTTCGGATGACCTTGGATAAAGCCAAATCATTTGTGGTTATTGCACCTCCGTCTCCTAATGCTCCAAGATTTTTTCCTGGATAAAAAGAGAAACCTGCAGCATGTCCTAGGTTGCCAGTTTTCTTGTTGTCGTAAAGTGCGCCATGTGCCTGAGCTGCATCCTCAATAACCAATAAATTGTTTTCTATAGCAATTTGATTGATAACTTGCATATTCGTTACTTGGCCATATAGATGAACAGGCATTACCGCCCTAGTTTTTTTGGATATTTTATTTTGAAAAGACTTGTTATCATCTATGTTAAAGCTTTTGATGTCTGGCTCTATTAAAACTGGTATTAACTCATTATTAACAATTGCTAGAATTGATGCTATATAAGTATTGGCTGGCACTAACACTTCATCCCCTGTTTTGAGCTTACCTAATTCTATATATGCTCTAAAAATTAAAGTTAAAGCGTCTAACCCGTTTGCTACTCCAATAGCCTCTTTTGAACCACAATAGTTTGCAAATTCTTTTTCAAATTGATTACATTCAGCTCCTCTAATATACCATCCACTATTACAAATACGCAAGAAAGCATTTTCAATTTCTTTTTGATATTGAGTATTGGTGGTTTTAAGGTCAAAAAATTTAATCATTTAAAAATCTTTAATAAAACTTTAAAGCCATCTATTCCGCTTAATTCAATTAGGTTGCCTGATTTTTTAAAATAATTAACCTCAATTTTATGATTTGTGATTTGTGAAGAGATAATTTTATTGTTTTTTACAGAGGGTAATTGATATTCAGCAAAAATAAATGCTCTTATTTGATTATGAATTTCTATAGATGTTTTATTCAAATCTATTTCTATTTTGTTAAAATTAATCGCATTTTTTGAGTTATAAGTCGAGCCCAAAAAACCCTGTGGTTCAGTTGAAAAATTTAAACTTAACAACTTTTCAATATTGTTTTTAAATATTTTAAACCCATAATTCATATACTTAAAGTACAAGTCTCTTGCAGTATCTGTAATATTGATTGGGAACGAATAATTATCAATGATTTCTCCAGTATCAATACCTTCGTCTATTTTATGTAATGTAACTCCGCTAACATTGTCACCGTTTAGAATGGGGAAAATGCTTGTAAACATGCCTTTGTACTTAGGTAAAAGCGAAAAATGAATATTAAATAAATTTTTTGTTTCAAATAAAGAAGGGTTTAAAATTTTATCAAATTCTAATGAAATGAAAAAAAGATCTTTATAATGATATAAATCATGTATACTAATGACCTTTATTTTATTTGATATCGAAAATTTCAATAACGATGGCTGCCATGTGTCTTTTCCATTATCGTTATTGTTAGTGCAGATCAAAATGTTTTTTTTGTCAATCCCTAGTTTTTGATATAAGTATTCAAGTGCATTGATAGCAATTTGATTTTTACCGGCAATACATATTTTCATAATATTTAAATTAAATTTTTGAAAAATTTATACTGTCTTATATAATCTTCTTCTTTATATTCAATACTTGCAATACAAATTTGAACGGCATTATGAGAATATTGCATGGTTCTCCAGCTTTTTTTGGGGATAAACAATCCTAAATCAGGTGTATTTAAATTAAAATTATACTTATCACCCTTTATAGTTTCTATCTTAACCTTAATTGACCCTGCAACAGCTATAAGCACTTGTTGTAGTTGGATATGGGCATGGCCGCCTCTTTCTATATTTTCGGGTGTAAAATAGGTCCAATAAACTCTTTTTGGGATAAAAGGTAAATTCGCTTTTTCAGCAACTGAAATATAGCCTAAGGCCGGTTCTCCAATTTTAGGAAAATCTATCAAATATGGGTTCTCTAAATGACTGGTCATGAAATTATTTTTATGCTATTTTTAATGTCTGGTCTAACTATTCCGGGTAAAACTTTAGGGTTTGACCCCAAAGCCTCGTTTTGAACTTCAAATTCTAAGAAATAATCTGTATCTAGCAGCAATTTTGATTGGTTTTGTCCAAAAATAATTTTTAATTTATATGTGCCTGTATTCAAATTCAAATTTGGTATTTGTGTTTTAACAAAAATCGTTTCTGTTTTTTTCTGCGTTGTTTCTTCTATTACTTGTCCTGTATGAAAAATTACAAAATCTTCCATGTTCGCAAGTTCATAAGTAAAGTCAACATTTGTGATTTTTTGTAGGTTTTTAAAAGAGAAAGTAAATTCTATTCCAGAACTTATAGAAACAACAGTTCCTTTAATCGGGGAAATTTTAAAATTTTCGATTTGAATATATTCATTAGAAAACTTTTTTGAAAATTTAAAATCTTTATTTAAGTCTTTATTGTTTTGACTTTTGTATAGTTCTATTGCCTTGTCAACCGCACCGTCAAATAAAACCATACCGTTTTCTAATAAAATAGCTCTATCACATAAGTTTTTTATAGATGCCATGTTGTGACTTACAAAAAGCACGGTTCTAACGCCGCTTTCGCTAACTTCTTTCATTTTTCCTAAAGCTTTTCTTTGAAATTCAGCATCCCCAACAGCAAGTACTTCATCAACAATTAAAATATCAGGATCTAAGTGGGCGGCAACTGCAAAAGCCAATCTTACATGCATTCCTGAAGAGTATCTTTTTACAGGTGTATCTATATATCTTTTACAGCCAGAAAACTCAATAATTTCATCTAATTTAGATTTAATCTCCTCTTTAGACATTCCTAAAATAGCTCCGTTTAAAAAAATATTCTCTCTTCCAGAAAGTTCATTGTGAAATCCTGTTCCTACTTCTAAAAGACTTGCTAACTTTCCCCTTATTTTTATATATCCATTTGTGGGCTTTGTTACTTTAGAAAGTAACTTAAGTAATGTTGACTTACCTGCACCATTTTTACCAATAATCCCAACGACCTCTCCTTTTTTAACACTGAAATTAATGTCTTTTAGAGCCCAAACATAGTTACCTCCTTTTTCATCTCTTGTGTTAATTTCAATTGTTTCTAAGGCCGGGTTTTTTTTTCCTGTAATGGAATAAAAAATGTTTTTAATATCGTCTTGAATAGTTTTTGAGCTGATTAAACCTAGTTTATACATTTTAGATATGTCTTTTATCTCTATCATACGGTATCCATAAATGTTTTCTCAACTCTATTAAAAACTATTATCCCTAGAAATAGTAAAACTAAAGAGAAAATTAGACTATATACTAAATTATACCAGCTAAAAATACCCTCTCCTAGAAAGGCAAATTTCATGGTTTCTATAATTGACGTCATCGGGTTGGCAGTTGCTATCCAGCTATAAGTGCCTAACTTTTCTTTGGCTAAAGAAAGAGGGTACACAATAGGAGTAGCGTACATAAATAATTGTATTCCGAAAGAAATGAGAAATTGGAAATCTCTGTATTTTGTAGTTAATGATGAAATAATTATTCCAAAACCTAAACCTAACGCAGCCATAATGAAAAGTAGCAATGGTAGTGTTAAAATATATAAATTGGGTTCAATATTTGAACTATTATATAGGTAATATATTAATATTGCTAAAAAAAGAAAAAACTGTATTCCAAACTTTAATAGGTTAGTTATAATAATAGAAATAGGCAGAACTAATCTTGGAAAATATACTTTTCCGAATATTGCAGAGTTTTGAACAAATGTATTAGAGGTTTTAGTTACGCACTCTGCAAAATAGTTCCAACAAGTAATTCCACACATGTAAAAAAGCACCTGAGGCAAGCCATCAGTAGGTATAGATGCTAACTGACCAAAAACAACCGTAAATACAAGGGTTGTGAAAATAGGTTGTATAATAAACCACAAGGGGCCTAAAACGGTTTGCTTGTAAACAGAAACAAAATCTCTTCTAACAAAAAGAAAAAGTAAGTCTTTGTATTTCCAAATTTCCATGAGATTAAGCTCTAGCAGAGAGCTGCTGGGTTTAATTATTTCTTCTTTTTGAATTTTATGCATATAAAAACCTTATTCTGCTTTTAAATGTTGTATTTATACTATGATTATTGTATTTTAATAGCTCTTAATTACTAAGTTGATTGTGAAATTACTTAATTAAATTGCTTTTATTTATTAAATAGTAATAGTTTATAAACTTTATTTGTAATTACTGTTCTTTTAACAAATAGTAAGCCCTTCCGTTCTTCGTCATTTGCGTTTAAATTTCTTGTTGATATTATAAAGCTAATTTATTTAACAATCTCTTTAAACTATAGCTGCTGGAGAGAGTCATCTTCGGAATTATACTTTCCTTACTCATTCCTGGAACCGAGTTAATTTCAATTATAAAGGAAATTCCACCATCATTTATAATATAATCCATCCTCACAATTCCTTTCATTCCTAAAATGTCATATATTTCCTTTGATAGATCTTTAATATTATTTGTCATCCGTTCATCCAGGTTAGCTGGAGTAATTTCCTTTGACTTTCCATTGTATTTTGCGTCATAATCAAAGTATTCGTTTTCCGATATGATTTCAGTAATAGGAAGAGCTTTAATTCCTTCTTCAACCCTGTAAACTCCACAAGTAACTTCTCTTCCTTCAATATTCTCTTCAACAACTACTTCAGTTCCGTGATTAAAGGCTTCCTTTATGGCTGGCAATAATTCGTTGTCTTTTTTAACTTTTGTTACTCCATAGCTACTACCCCCATCTGTTGGCTTTACAAAACAAGGTAAACCTACTTTTTTTAATATTTCCTTCTTATTAATTTCATCGTTGGGCTTAATTATTACAGCTTCTGGCACATTTATTCCAAAATTCTTTAAAAATTGATTGCAATGAAATTTTTGAAAAGTAAGAGCTGAAATTGCTGATGATGAAGTATTATAAGGCACGCCAACCATATCTAAATAACCTTGCAGTTTGCCATCTTCTCCCGGTGTTCCATGAATTACAATAAAAGCATATTCAAATTGTACTTTTAAATCATTTTTTACAAAACTAAAATCATTTTTA
>MDSZ01153010.1_pt1 | contig 21646 bp, 5 predicted proteins | sample 811201 | NCBI WGS metagenome assembly MDSZ01 (sample SAMN05326647, study PRJNA326480) | marine metagenome | isolation source: seawater | place: Indian Ocean: North | collected 2010 | reverse complement strand
TTCTGAAAAAGGTTTGAAGAAATTCCAAGAACGACTCAAATCTGATCAAGAGCGTGGTATGAGCGGTATGAATCCGCAAGAAAAATTAGATGCGCTTGTAGATACAATTTTGCCAAAGGGTATGGACAAAGATGTCAAGGCAAGGTTCAAAGATCAGCTCGCTGGAATGGATATTGACTATGACAAGATCGCACAAGGCGATTTCAGTCAAATTGACGAAGCCTTCCAAGGTGTTGCTGATGCTCAACTGAAACAAGTCAAAGCTATTATGGAGGCTGAGAATCAGTATAGACAAGCTGTTCTTGACATTACAAAGAAACGATATGCAGCCGAGGATGCACTTATTGACGCAACTAAGAAGACAGCAGATTTAAGAGCTGAATCTGAGAAGATCATTGCTGAAGCTGGTGGTCCAGCATTTACTCCTGATAGACAAAGAGAAATCTTAATGGAGAAAACTAATGCTGGCGCTGGTGCTGCTGGTGTTAATCCATTAACAGGTATGAGTGCTGCGGATATTAAGAAACAACAACAAGAATTACGAACTAGGACTCAGCAAACTGAGACTGCAAGACAGCGTAATATTATTGGAAGTTCTGCTAAGATTGTAAAGGGCGATGATGATCCTGCTGCTAGAGGAGCCATGACTGATGAAGAACGTATGGCTAATGATAAAAGTTCTGCTGACGTAGCCAAGCAAAATATGGAATTGCTTAATACTACCAGATCTTTAATTGATATTAAAAAGGCAGAAATACAAATTATTCAAGCTAAGAATAAACTTGAACAAGATTCATTTAACGCTTTAATGTCTGGTGATATTGATAGCTTCTTCCAAGCACAATCGACACAGGGTGCAATGGGAGCAATTGCTAGTGGAAATACTGGAGACTTTTCTGCTGATCAATTGCAAGCTGCATACGAAGAATTGAAGAGACAAGCAGACGCTGGTGTAACAGAATTTAATGGTCAACAGCTACAGGGTCCGGGAGGATTGTTGGAGAAAGCTGCTACAGCAACTCTGACAGCTCGTGGCATGGACCCCGGAGCAGCAGCTGCTATGTCGCAGAGAAATGTTCTTGGTAGTCCAGAAGAACAAGCTGCTAATGCAGAAATTAGAGAGCTTGCAGCATTGCTTCCGGGATTTGGTGAAACAGAGCAATTAGCTGCTAGTATGCAGATTCAAGCAGCAGAATTACAGTTGATGGCAGCTGGAAAGATCAAAGAAAAACAACTTGAAGAAGCAGAGAACTCCAAACCAAAATCTTCTGGCGGTTTGATATATGCATCTAAAGGTAGACTTATTAATTTCCAACCTAGAGGTACAGACACTGTTCCAGCCATGTTGACTCCGGGAGAATTTGTTGTTAATCGAACAGCTGTAAGAAGTGGAAATAATCTAAGCATACTAAAAGCCATGAATAGTGGAGCGCGTGGAGCCGCTACAGCTACGATGTCTAGAGGTGGTACAGTATACGCTCAGAACGGTGGTCAGATTGGAGGGGCTGGTGGTTTAGGAATGGACAGCTCTACTATTACCAATTTCGTCACTGCTCTAGAAAACTTCAACAAGACAATTATGGAAAGCATCAATGCTCTTCAGAATACTCAGTTTACAGTTAAGCTAGAACCTACGACTGTCAATATCAACCTCACTGGTGGTTCATTCCTACAATCTCTAACGAGCAATCTCAAAGATCAATTACTACAAACAATTGGTGAAAAATTCAGAAGTCTTCGTGTTAACAGTGATGGTAAGGTAGTCGAATCACAGAGTGAAGTATAACATGTCATCAAATGATTTTAATTGTGTATTTCAAACAAATTCTACAGTCAGGAACAGTTCTAAATCTAAAATTAGAACTGCTCCCCATGTAGTATTTGGCTTTGTTGGTTTAGATCTACGACAGCCCGTTAGTCTCAATGCTTCTTTGTCTGCTCATACTAAAGCTTCTGCTAGAGTATCAGCCTCTTGCACTATACGTGCTACATTAAACACAAGCGATGTTGCTGTGGCATCCAAGGCTAAAAATAATTCTAAGGTCACAGCTAGAGCAAGCAAATCGCATTCTGCTAGATCTCACATAAAGAATGACGCTAAGGTTGATGTCAAATTTACTGACAAAATTGGTGGTGATTTAACGCAGATAAATAAGTTTAATAATTTCCTATCTACACAAAGACTATATCCAACTGGTGATGTTAGTAGTGTTCTAGGTAGCAATCCTTTTATAAACGAAAAACAACAAGCCACTAATTTATTTTCTAGTATAGATGAGGGTATATTTACTGGTAACTATAATGAAAACTTTAATTCTAGTACCAGAATATCTGACGACATACAAACATTTATACAACCCTCTGGTCTTGGCACTAGTGGTACTTTTAGATATAAGTGTGAAGTCACAAGCCCACTAACTTCTCCTAAAGAAAACTTCTTGTTTATTAGAGCTTCTGCTCCCACATATAACTTTGCATCAAACGCCCCTCCTGCGTATAGATTTCATAATATATTCTTTAATGATAGTAGTGGTAATCTCATTACTCAATATGAAGATATGACTATACGTGGAGATAGCGATTATAGAAAACAAGATAAAAACTTTTCTACATATATTTTTAGCCCAAAGGTCAATAATTCTAAGAAAAGAAGTTCAGACCCCGACTTTCCTTTATTCTTAGATGAGGCTGGCTATTCATTATCATTTGACGTAGAAGTTCAATGTAAAGATACATCTTTTAGTTCTGGATTCTCTTCTGGCTATATAGCTGAAGATTGTAATCTTCCAGACGTATTAGATCCTAGTGGCAATGATTATTTAGCTTACGACGGTTCTCCTTTATCTACGCAATCTCAACATTTTTTAAATCCTACATATTCTATTAGGATCAGTGCATTAGAAATTGTCTCTAGTGGAAATAAATTTGGCTTTGACGCTAATGATGAAGTATCTTGTTTTGTGCAAACAGATCCTAGCGGTTACAGAATTAACAGAGAGATCAGACCTTCAGAAGTACAATTGTCATCATTTGATACAGGCATATACCCAACAGTAACTTCTATATGGGAATCTAATGATAATAATCATGACAACACAACAGCTAGTGGTTGCAACGAATTGCTTAAAATTTTACGACAAGAAAATACAGACAAGTATATTGATTTAGATAGCTCAACGGTTGCAGATTCTGGAAAGCTTATTCTCAAGTTTTCTCATGAGAGTCCTAAGAAAACAAGCAGGAGTGTGGCGGGTGCATTCAATATAGGTTATCTTAACGAGACCAGAGAATTTGATAATTCATCCATTCAGGTTTTGAAGCTTCAAGATACATTCTTCAAGGTTGACGAGGTATACCTGAAGATAGTAGCAAAGAAAGATACTGGCAGTGCAGACTATACTCTAGACGTAGTAGGTTATAGTTTTGATCATCTTCTAAATAATAGTCCAGCTGTTAATGGTTTTCTACAAAACATTCCCGGAGGTACTGGAAGTATACCAGTGACTTCTTCTAGCACGGGTGTAGATTCTCTATCCGTATCCGCAGAATCTTTATCAGATAAGGGACAAATAATTGTTAGACCAGTTACAGCCAGTAGTGGTGGTGATCATTATTTGATAGCTACCGCCCCTGTTGTTGACTCTACTACATTTAAAGAATATGTCGTTCCACTACGTGTATACAAACAAGCTAATTTTGGTATTATTGACGACTATAATTCCAGCTCATTCTTTGAAGAATTGTTTGTAGATATTTGTCCTTTACCAGACAATGCTTCTATTGCATCTCTATCTCTGATTGTTACTTACAAACCTTCTAACACACTACAGCTGCATACCATAGGTCATGACAATGGTGTTGATCTTGGTTCTGTAAATGGTAGCATGTTTGTTTCTAAGAGAAAATCAGTAGACGAAGCAAACAACGTTGGTAATGATACATATCCTCTCTCAGATATAAATAATATACCACACGGGTATGGCTTCCCAGACACACTTAAGACAAACTACTCTAGACGCTGGAGGGGTGTCAATGGCTTAGTTACATCTGGCCCGTATGATTCTAGCGAATTTAGTTTTTCTTTTGACAACCCCGTTTTAGAGACTCCATTTTTTGGTGGATACTTCTCGTTTAATAATGACTCTGGTAGCAACATTATAGCTGACGATATGCCTGCTGGATTCACTGCATTACAAGGAACCTATAATGGCACTTATACAAAGGTTCACAATGTTGGTTCTAGGTTTAAATCTACATCTCTGTTTGGCGTGACCACTGGGCATACTACTATTGACTTTACTGCAATGTCTGGATATTCTAATCATTCATTGTATGGTCAGATTGCAGACGCTTACGACAACGCTGTCAAAGTCACTGGATCTACTGGCTACATATCATTCCCTGACTTCGAGATTCATAATGGATTTATAATATTCTTTAGATTTAGTCCTGATGAAAACATGGACTTTAATTCTTCGACTTTGTTTGCTAAAGATGATCAAATTTCAGTTGGTTTTGTAAACAACAAATTACGAGTGACTGTGACTGATAACACCCTGACTACACAAACTATAGAAGACACCATAGACTATGATGACTACTCATATCCTTTATCCATCATGGTTACATATATTGATAATGTACTTTCTTTATATGTAGATAATGAGCTAGATTCTCATAACTTCACCAGATTGAGAGATTCTACGACTTTAAGCGGTCTTCCAAATTTCTCCAACGCCTTGACATTTGGTTACAATCCCGGAGATAGCACTGGCTTCAGCGGCTATATTACAGACATCGCCATTTCTTCTCCAGCACTAAACACTGCATTTGGTTCTGCTGGTCAGTTTGCAATAAATCCCCTACTGGTCTTTGATACTATACATCATAAGTATTGGGGTAACAGCGAGTCTTATGCAAACGACACCGTAGAATTATATGACTACATTAATACTGATACTGCGTCTTGGACGTTGGGAGATTTTCAATCGTGTCAATTTAGCTCTGACTTTTATATATTTACAGAGAAGGTTGGAACAAAATATCTTACACACAGAGTCAAGACTGATGGAACTTCGTATGATAGCGCTTGCGATTTGACGCTGCCAAGCAACGTTGATACTAATACTTCGTATCACACACAGATAGAAAATGATTTCTTAAGATTTAATCTTATAGATATACCAGATTCTTTTATGGATGAAAATGTTCTGTATTCGCTCAGACCCAGAATACAAAAAACATTCCCACGAGGATACAATTTTATGCAGGATTCTGTGTATGTAGATACTATAATAGAGCATAAAATAGATAGTGAATTAACATGGTCAGATGGTAGTGTCGGAGGTAAATTAATAGTAAGTTTATATACTCCTAATAAAGACAACCCACTATTGTCACTGACTAATCCGGGGTTAGTAAATAGATGTACTCATTATTTATTACCAGACTTATGTGTTCATAAAATTAGTAGTGAATTTAAGTTTGCAGATTTAATAAATACTGATACTGAAGATTGGTCTGAGTATGATCAGTCGTTGAACACTAGTGAATTTTACGAAAAATATTTCGCTGACGATGTTCAAAAAATGTTTTTGCAATATGATATAGTATACCCCGCTGGTACTGCTTATGATGCAAGAGTTAGTATTTTTGCAGCAACGGTGAAGTTTATCAGACCGCTCCACAAGGCGAGAACAATTTCTAATTTATAGGACATAACATGGCTGGATTTCTTTTATTTTGTAGTGGTGCATTTAATAATTTTGGTATATCACCATTGTTTACCAAGGGTAAGCAGTATGTACACTCTAATCTTCCTTTATTCCACTCTGGTCAAGTCCCGCCTGACGATAGTATTAGCTTGTATACTAGTGGTACTTTGTATCAAATTACCGCATTGCCAATGCACACAATTTCTGCCACAGAAACAAATGACAATGTAAGTTTGTACGCTAAGGCAGCATTAGCTCCTACTGATCCACCCATGACTTTGTGGATTGAAAATCAAGGTTTTGAAGAAGTTGCTAGTATTAGTATGCATCTTGAAAATGATGGTGCTACAACTAGAAGGTCTGGTATGGCCTTGCACACCCTAGCGTTACCGCAGATTGTAAATGCACAAATTCCAACGAGTCAAGAGACATCGCCCCTGTTTGTTCGTGGTAGTGTAGATCAGACTACTACTTTTGAAGTGTCTCCACTGTTCTTGCAGGGGGAAGATGCTACAGGTCAAGAGCTTACTAATGAAACTTTATCACTGTTTATGTCTCAGTCTCATGGATTTAGATGGGATTCTGATAATTCTGGATCTGACATAGAACCTGATGACAATCCATTTGCGACTGTCGAAAGTACCGATCCTATTCGTGGTGTAGAATTGATATGTCACGGTGGATGCTTAACGGGAACGTGTGATGAAATAATTTTAGACTCACATGATACCAGTTGGTTTACTGTTGAGTGTGTTGATGGTGGTATCTTTAGAGCAGAAAACACTTATAGTAATCCAAATGTAAATGCTTTTGGTTCTAACGTGCCTTATAGTGGTCATTTCTATGGCATACGTAAATTTACTGGTTTAGAAGCATTTGCCCCATACAACATAACTATTAGTGGCTCGTCTGGTTCTACTGCACGGATACCAGCACCCAAGCAGCTGACATCTTGGGAATATGAAAAAGAAGGCACTAATGCTCTATTCTCTGGAATTAAATTTATAGGTGATCATCCATATGTTGCTGATGGTAGAAATGCAGGAGACAACTACGGTACTTCTATATCTGTGAACGCAGACTTGCTTTGCGTAGGCTCTCCAAACTATGATCTTGATTTTAATTCTGACACACTCGTGGACGCTGGCACTGTATTTGTCTACAGGCGAGGAGAAGAGCCAGCATCATATGACAACCTGTTAGATAACAAAGCTGATTGGTCTTTTGAAACTCAGCTTGTTTTACCATCTAGTATAAGAAATAATTATTTTAAATCTACATCAGTTCCACTGGCTGGTACTAGCGAGAATGTTGAAAAAAGACAATGGTTCCTTGGTCAAGAAGGCAGAAACTTTGGTAGCAGTCTAGCTTCTACTGTTACATCTTCTACTCTAGAGACAACTTTAGATGGTAAAGATAAAGAAATTATAGTTGTTGGCGCACCAAATGGTAACTTTACTGAAACGTTTACTCCTCCATCAATGATAGAAAACGAAGTTTTGATGATGGTGTTTACTGATGAATTTAATCCAAACGTAGGTGGTTCTACATATAGAGACATTCTATCTAATGTAGAAAGTAAAAACTATTTATATAAATACTTCTCTCAACCTACTATAGATGTCAAGGTTAAGATGATTGTGTTTAGGCCGATATCTATAGAGCTGCAAACAGACCTAGATTTCCCAGAGCCTAAGCCTACTTTTATATCTAAGAAGACTATTACTAGACACACTAATGACATTCCGGGAACATCTGAACATACAGCGGTAGATGATCAAATCTTGCAAGAAATCAAAGATGCATTTTTTGAGCTGTATCCAGACGCTGCAAATCATGTACCCGCCCTACTAGGAGTCTACATTGACAATAGTAGATCTTTAGGTGACGCAGCAGTGAATCCAGCTGTTTCTAGATTTATAGATTTCTTTAAGACTCACACCAATAGCGAAGGGCTAGTTGACTATAACGGTGATCCTGCCTACGGCGCTGTACTACAAACCACAACGAATGACGAAAATTGGATTACGCAGTCTAACGCTTTGCTGGACTTCGCTTTAGATAGCGGAAGGCTTATCCAAGAAAATTATTTAAAGCTTCTTACCAACCCTTCTACGTTTGGCACATTTAATACATCGCTGCCAGACTTTAACGATCCTCCACCTAGTGGCGGCTCTGTTTATGTGTTTGAAAAAGAAAGTGGCGTGTGGGGTCTAATTCAACAAATCAATTCTCCCACAGAAGACAATACAACATATCCAGACTTCTTTGGTAAGTCTATTGACATTAGTAAGAATGGAGAAGTCATTGGTATTGGTTCTCCATATATGGATAGCGCTGTAAATATATATGAGTATGACTACAGCGAAAAAGATAGAATGTACAGCAACATTGAAGCTTGGGTTGCTTACCACATAGCTCAAGAGACTGATAACAGTTTTTACTTAGCACAAAAAGCAAAGCTTGATGCTCATAAAGTAGAGCTAGATGAAGACACTACGCTGTCAGACGATCCAACAGAAAGAGAAGCACAAGTCAAATTAATCATAGGTAAAAGTTTATATGTTCAACTTACTACTGATAGAAAGTATAGCTACAGAACTGATGTTGCTTTCTGGGGTAATGGTAAGACTATTGAAGAATATAAAAATATTTTTGATTATAAATATAGTGACATAGCATATACTGGTACTTATCAGCAGTTGGTAGAAAAGTTTGCCCCAAGTTCTAGAATGGGATATAGCATAGCTGTTAACGAAACTGGTAGCGCCTTTGCTGTAGGTTGTCCAACTGACAGTTTAGATGTTACTGACGACTCTAATTTATATTATGATCCAATTAATTCTGGTCAAATACTGTGGCCTTCATATGTAAATGCTGGAGCTGTTCGCGCTTTTGAGTCACGCAAGTACTACCCTCATAATAAAGTAGTAGACTATGGTAAATTTGGAAATACTCATAATAAGACTTTAGGTAATGCGTCTTTATATAATCATTACTCAACAGTATATAATACTGGAGAATATGAATTAGATTTTGTACGTACAGAATTTAATGATGTAGACATTCCTCAAGACGCTGGGCTACTTTTCATCAATACTCCAGAGGTAAACTTTGCTAGCTTAGAAATCATGAATCGCATTAGAGATTGGCTGAAGCTAGGCGATAGAAATTTAGTATTAGTTGCCAATAACGAGGGGTGGGAAACAAACTCAAATTCTGACTATAAGAAATCTAATGAAATTATTAACGATATTCTTAGCAAGCTAGACTCTGCTATGCGTGTTTATGACGGGGGTGACAAGAGAACCGCCCTACTAAACGAAACAAATTCTTGCCCAGATAAGGTCAATGTCATAGCCGCCAAGCAACCTGAAAATTCTATAGCTAGTAGCGTAGATACTTCTAAACCTTTAATGGCTAGGGGTGTAGGAAATATTAAAATTAGAACACCTGCACCACCTTCAGACAGTGACTATGCTCAAAATGTTAATACTATTATGTATAAGACTTATACATGTGATGATGAATACACTGAGTTTAATGACTATTGCTCAGAGAATCTACAGAATGGCGTTGATTTGAGAGCAGGGTGGAAGACTGCTAGCACTACTAATAATTGGCCTAACTTCTTTAGTGAGGTTTTCGGGGACGCTCGCCAAGCTCCTGTACCCTTGATGGTTGCTGCTGAATATAGAGATCCTGTTACAGTAACAGTGCCAGCTACCCCGGCTGTCTCTGGCACGAGGCCAGTGATAACATTTGTTGATGATGGTGTTTCTCCTCAATTTGGAGATCCTGTAGATGGTACTACTGCTTTTGTGTGGTCTGAAAACAATCAAAATTACAATGCCTTAAATGTAAATTTTGGTAATAATACGAATCTAAATAGATTTTTTAATCCTCCTGCTAAATTGGGTGTAGATCCTGTTTTGGTTGGTAGAGGATCTAATGGTACTGATGTTATTACGACAGAACAAGAAATGACACCTCTATGTTATTACGCTGCTGAACAAGGCTTTACTAATAATTCAAGCGTTAGCTTAGTAGCTTCACTCAGAGGTGAAACATTAGATAAGCTATATGCTAACAGTGACAGAAACATAAATTTTTACTTTAACTTGGTAGCTAAACGTTTTGATGGTCGTTCGTACATAGCTCAATTAAATTCATTTACTGGTCGCGCAGACTTTACTGACGCTAAAGAAGGATCGTTACTGGAATTAGTATTTATTAATACTGGTAATTATGTACGTAAAAATGTTACTGTAGAAGATCTGTACGCTGGTCATCCAGACGGCTCTGCGTATGATGTGTGTTGGGTAGCCAACCCTCTCAATGAGCCAACTGCTCAAGAAGCAGCAGATTTAGTTAAATGGCTGAACAAGGGTAGGAAAAAATTAATTATAACTTATGACAATGACATAGCAGCTTCCAACGCTTCTAAGTTGTGCGAATTGATTGGCATCTCAATGTCTCCTATGTACCTACCTCAAAGAAAAAGATTCGCAAACAGTCTGAAAGACAACGCTAGAGCAAATAGATTCTATAGTGGCAAAGGTCCAAGGTTCTTGGATATAGATGAAAATCATTTTGTCAGAAAAGGTTTTAATGAAGAGCAAGATGGTATATCTAAATTAACAATAGACGCAAAAATAGATACGTTTATTCCTGTAGACTTAAAGGGCGCAAAACCTATAGCTTATTTAAATCATCCTATCGTTGATGATAAATACATAGATGTTGGCTTCCACTTTATGAAGACGGGTGTTTGCAAAGTAGACTTTCCAGTACAGCCCGACACTGCTTATAAAGTATTCTTTGAAACAAAACAATACTCTGATCTAGAAGCAGAGCCTTTAGATATTCAGATTTCCAATTGTAGCACTGCTCCTAGTTTTTCTTCTGTTACAACTCCTCCTGATCAGCATGTTCGTACCTTTTCTAGCTCTGGCACTTTTGATTCTATATTCACTGGTCCGATTGGCGTTACGACAACACTAGAGGGTGGTAGATCTTCTGCAATCACACACACTGTAGAGTTTCAAACAACTAGTGACGCAACTGAGATATCTATGTTTATATCTGGTAATAATCCTAGAACTGAGACTTACGACACTGCTCCTACAACTTTGAACTTAGTTGCTGTGTCTGGATGTGAAATTAATATTGACTCCAGACCTGAACAGAAGAAGGTTGTTACATTCGAGACGTTTAGAAAATTTGAACCAGTTCCAGAGACGACTTATACAATTGAGTTTGAAGATCCTTTTGCAATATCTTCTCCTAGTGCGAAGTATTGCCCCACTCCTGAGTGCGCAACAATTTTTGAAGGCACTACGGTTGATGACGGACCAGTTGTTGTAGCTCAAGAAATATACTCTCACACATCTCGTTCTCAAGGTATCAATCCTTCTAGAATTACTGTGATATCTGATCCAGATTTAATTCAAGGAGAATGCGTCTTTGAAGAAAATGGTGAAATAAGAGAATCTGTACTCAACTTCCTTCAGAGTCTATATCCAGAAACAGAATTCCCATCTAATATCAATGCTAGAATATTTGACATTAATAAAAAACTGGTAGCACCAGAAAGGGGCAGTCCAGCCCGTTATATAAATAGCGTTGGTAAGGAAGGGTTAGTAACAAGGTTTATGCCCCCAGACGGAACTATAAGTTCTGGATTGTTGATGTCAGATTTCAGAGACGTAGGACCAAATAATATTAACAGACCAGATCCGTTAGACGATTCTACTTTAGCCAGTGTCTCTACTGATTTTGTAAACAGTGAAAATTATTATGGCTCTAGCTCTAAATTTAATTGGACGGTTGGCAGCACCACATACGAGGATGTAAATGTTCTTGGTGGTATGCCATCCATTATGACTTCTACTGGTAAAGACTTCTTAGATTTTAATGCACACCCATCTGGATATCCCGGAGACTTGTTTGGATATTCTGTAGATTATTATAAAGATAGAATTGTTGTTGGAACACCTTTTGGTGGATTCAAAAGTCAAGGCACATTAGATTGGGAAGATGTAGCTACAAATACTAGCCAGTACAGTATGCCTTCTGGTACTTTAGTTAGTCAATGGGGTGGTGCTGGTTCTGTCTACATATATTCCAGAGACGCAGACAGTGTATTTAATTTCTCTCAAAAGCTGAGACCTTCAGGTATTAATGTTGGTCATGACTTAGATAATATATCAGACTCTGAATTAATATCTGCTTTAGGACCAAATGATTATACTTTAGATGACTTAAGATTATATTCTCCAATCACAGACAAGTTTGGATACTCTGTAGCTATTGATGGCGATGTCATCGGCGTGGGTACTCCCGGACACGACTATACTACAAATACTATAGACACTGTGAGCGGTGCGTTTGAAAGGCGGTCATTTAATTTTGAATATGATGTACGAGAAAGATTTAGTTATGACTTAGGAGATCCTAATACTAGAGCCTTGCTTACTATATCTAGTGGTATTTTAAATAATGGTGCTGTTTATACATTTGAAAACAGATATGAGAGACGTATTTCTGAGCCAAGATATTGGGCTGCTGTGGAGAAATTAGTACCTCAAGGATATAATTCCAGACTACAACAGACACCTACTACATCTGGTACAGAAAATGAGCATTTTGGTGAATATGTAGATATTAGCAGAGCTAAGAGAAAAGATGCAGATTATAGCATTGTTATTGGTACTCCATATCATAAATTTGCCACCAGTGGTACACATGGCACTCCTGAGCCTCTAGAGGGGGCTGGAGCGGCCTTTTTGTTTGACGCTATGCTCCGTACCCCGTTTGCTTATGGGGCGGGAGACGCTAATATAGACGCTTCTGTGTATGGTTCACCAGAATTCAAGGTAAATCTGTCTCTAGACAACACAAAGTTAGATGAAATATATTATAGTAACGGCTTGATCTATGCCAACAATCAGGGTGAGATTTTCATAGAGGCTTCGGGTCAAGATGAGAACGTGGATGGATTTACCATACATCGACCATATATAAAAGCTGTGGTTGGTAGAAAGTCACAATCTTTGTCCACTGGCGATAATCAGAATGTACACTTGTTTGTATCCAGTGTTTCTGGAAATGAAGCAGAGCCAATGCCTCTATTTGCAAGTACTTCAAACAGGGCGTTTGTGTATAATAATAATAGCATAACCATGTTTGTAGGATCTTTTGATAGGGCTGAAACTGACACTGGACTATCTCTTTATGAGCATTGTCCTTCAGGTACTGCTGACTCAGAACAGATGCATATATTTGTGAGTGGGACAGCACTGCTTAACGAAACTTTCGACCTTATAACCTTTGGATTTTAATTATGTCAAATTTAGTCACAGTACTACCAGTTGGATCTCATGATAAACCTACTATTACAATTGTAGATAGTGGTAACGTTGAAAAATATTTTTCTCCTGCGCCTTTGATTGGCTGGAGTAGCAATACCAAAAGGCAAGGTAGTACCAAGCTCGCAGATGAGACCAATGTTACTTTGAGTTTCTTTTCTATTCCCGGAACAGGAACGGACACCGAGAGAGCAGAAAGTCTCATACAATCTGTAGCTGCTATAGAAAGCGTCTTTGCGAATGCTAAAACTTTAAGATTGAAAACGGCAGCTAACAATGCTCAAGCAGATCTATCATGGAGCATATTAGACCCTAGCGTTTCTGTAGACGAAAGTGCCTTCAGTCAAGTTACTACATTAAATGTTTCTTTCTTAGGTGTCTACAAAGAATATGATTCTGTTAAGTTTCAAAAAGATGGTCAAGACTATTATGCTAACTTAGAATCTTTTTCAGATAATTTGTCTCTTGAGCCTGATGCTTCTTTAGGTTTTGCTTTCGACGATCCTACTGGTATGCCCTACAGATTCACAAGAACCATTTCTGCCACGCTGCGTCCTCAAAACGCAGGAGATCTTTATACAGACAAATTTAATCAAAGTGGTATTGAGTTTGCTAAAAGATTTGTAGACGCAAGAGAAAGTGAATATGCCGTGGGTAATGATTACCACGCAGACCATCTTGGACTTAGACATGCAGCTGGTGGCAGTGGTCCGCAAAATATATTTAATCTAACACGCTCTGAGACTTCCGATCTTTCTAACTTATCTTACAGTGTGACTATTCAAGGTATATATTGTGATGGTGGTAACGTAGTCGCTAAAGGTGCTTTTGAAACATACAATACAACTGTTAGCAAAAATGCTGACTCCGCTATAGTAACCGTAGCCATTGATGGAACTTTACAGGGGTATATAGCCAATAGTGGCGATACTACCTACAAAGAAGTTAACACTTCTGCTACAGATGGCGCTTTTACGAAATTAAATACCATTAGCAACAATGGTACTTTTGGTTATGGAAGCGTAATCTTCAAGAGAGCGCAGAACGCAGCAGGCATACCATTAAATGCTACACCTCAAAGTTTTTCTATTGCAGATAGCACAGTGGCAAACGCAAGCATATCTTACAATGTTAGTTATGACAATCGTAGAAACCCAGCTATATCTGGAGCTATAACAGAAAGCATTCAGGTCAATGATACATACCCAACCGATGTTTATGCTTCTATAGAAGTTATGGGTAAAAGAGACGGGCCTGTTTTTCAATATATGAATACAACAACTCATTTTGAACGAGATGTTAGCATAGAAGTGCAAATGGACCCACACTTTGTTCCTGCGTCTACTGATGGGGGCGAACTAATGAGCTATAGTCCTTCTATGAATAGCAATCAAAGAATGCAACTAAATCAACTTATTAATTCTTTGGCTCCTTATGGAGCTGAGTATGTAATGTTAAAGGCTTCTAACGAAAGCTGGTCGCCAACGGAAGGTAGATATTCTGCTAGCATAGGATGGGTTTATAAATAATGAGCAATGAGCATCAGCAAAGGAATACAAGATATAATCTTGCTAGACAAAGTGGCATTGTAGACCCACAAGATTCTTTTTCTGTGGTCGAAATAGATAATGAATTTTGGCTTAACAGAGATCAAAGAGACAAGAACTTATTTAAGGCCATAGCTACTCAGGACGGCACAGCTCAGTATTTCGAGAATTGGAAAAGCAAGGGAGACTTCAACCCATTTACCGAAGATTCTTTATATAAAGGTTCTAAAAGAAAAACCGGCACAGCTTTTTATGGAGGACTTAGAGGTAGTGGTAATAAACCAGAAGATAAATTTGTGGCAGAACATTTGCCTGTTACTTCTGGGAATTGGCCTGACGGAACTGGCAAGCGGGGTAATTTTATAGATGCTGCTCAAAGCGGAGTGGCTAATAGTCCTGTTGCTAGGTATGACTTTGATGCTTTTAAGTATAAGTCACCTGACAACCAAGAAAAAGACATAGATATACGAACTGGTAGCATCAGTGGGGTACTAACCACTATAAGCGAAAGGACTTCGGCTCCAGACATAGGATCTTCATATAATCCTAAAGACGCTGCACCAGCACCTGTCGAACCTTCACCTGTAGATCCAAACCCACCAGAGGAAGAACAGCCACCAGAAGAAAATGGCCCAAGCCCACCATCTGAAGATTGGCTTGACGATATAGAAAACGGTTAATATTATGGCATCATCAATTATAAGAACAAATTGGTCAGCTCCGTATGTGGATGGTACTGAGCAATACCAGAAAGATTTTATTGCTAGTGGTAATTTTTATCCATCTCAGCAATCTTTCTTGGGTGCTTCAATAACATCTTTCAGCATAAGTGCTGGCGATGGATCTTCAGCTTCAAGTATAAATGTTAATCTGGTAGAAGATAAAGATTTTAATGGTAACATGGATGACGATGGAAAGCCCATAGATCCTTATCATCCGATTAATGCTGGAGATAGCTTTAGTCCTCCGGGCGTTGGTATGCCAGTGTTTTTTACTTATAGTAATCCTCCCATGTCTATCACTGAGGCGTTTAAGGGCAACGACGAGTATGGTACTTCTACCTTTACATTTGGTGGTATTCTATCTAGCTTCCATAGGACTCGATCCACTGGTGGTAGATCTTTTTCCGTAACAGTGACAGACCCAAGAGAAATATTAACAAATACCTATCTAATATTAAATCATACAGACAATAAAGTAGGACTTAAAGAATATAATATATTTAATGTTTTTGGATTTTTAGAAAATAATATTAGCAAAGCTACTAAAAAGATTTTTAATGCATATACTAGTAATAAGCTGACGAGATCAACACAGTCAGATGGTAGTATAAATTGGATGGGTGATGACATGTACCATTCTTCTTCACAGTCTATAGGTGAAGGATATTTTGAGAATGGAGGGTATGAAAGGAAATTTCCAATAACAGGCACAGGAATGTCTCGCCGTAGTAGCTCAGGCATACCTTTCTATAGAATCATGCAAGCTTTAGCAGCAATGTCAAATGAACTACCATCTGCAACTTCACAAGTAGAGAACGAGGAAGGAGAGGTGGTAGGCGCAAGCAGAAATAATTCAGAGTACGCAGGTTTTGGTAATAAAATATTTTATAGAGGTTTATATTACGAAATTAATTTTATTGATTTTCCAGAACTATCACCTTTTTATCATTTTGATCATGACAAAATCGACATGCTAGGGTTTTTGCTAGAGGTGTCAGAAAGTACAGCTACAGAATTAAGTATTTCTCTTAGTCCTGTCAATGGTGTTGACGTTGGTGGTATTATTAATGTTAAATTCATTGATAGGTCCAAAGAAGTTTCAGTAGGTTCTATTAGTAGGTTTATAGATAGGTTAACAGACGTTCAAAAAGATGACATTGGTTTTGAGAATGCAGATCCTACAACAAGTCGAGTGATATTTGGTGCTAATCGTGTAGACCTTTACGCATTCACATCTAATCTTGATCCTCATTTCTATGGAGGTCCGTTTGACGAAGACCACGAAGTATTGCCATTCTACGGTACTATTTCTGACGGTGTAATGACTCCCACTAAAGGTGACGGTGCTTACAGACAAATAATGTTAGACTCTACTGGTATAGGAGCCTACGGTGTTGGTAATTATTATATTGCCACTGAAGCAGAGCTTAGATACGCTTCTAAATCTTTTGAGGCTTGGAAAGCATTTCTACAATTCTTTAATAGAAAATTTATTGAAAAAATGACAACCAAACCCAAAGTCAGATATGAAGATATATACATAGGAGACAATCCAGACTTAAAAATAACAGATGCTGATGGAGAAACTGTTCGCGGATTGAAAGTCCCACGATCACTATTTGTTGGAGACAAGTCTGGTCACTGCTGTCCTCGTTATGGATACCCACTGTATTGGGGTAGGGCAACAGCTATTGGCTTGAGTTTAGAAGATGTTGTAGATCCGAGGTTTTCTGTGATTGCCGATCTGAGCAATCTTAGTGGCACATCTGATGATTATATTATGGCTGTAAGAAATGCTATGCTAGAAAAATATCAAAGACTTGCTAGTGTTAGAAGATTAACTCAAGCTGAATTAGATTTGATAAAAACTTTAAGAGATAAAAATTTTGATAAAGATTATTTAATGAAAGCTACTGCCTCTTTGCAGTCCCAGATACAAACTGGCAGCAAGCAGGAATCTAGAAAAGAAAATTGTTCTAAAGTATACAATTTCGTTAGAAGGGTAGCGACTGAATTTTATGGCAAAAAGTGGCTAGTGAGAGTTCCCGGAAAACCTAATTTTAGTTTTGCACCAGACGTAGTGAAATTGGGTAATCAATATAAAGAAGGACCATTTGGCTTCCCACCTAGAGCGGCGACTACAGGTGCTGATAAAGAAGCGGCGCAGGATCTTTTCTCTAATTTCGTGAAAACCTCAAACACGCCAGCAGTTACTGATCCTCAGTCCAAGTTTTATCCATGCTTAACTACAGAGTATAATCCAGTAGATGATCAATTGCAACATAATTTTCTTCCAGATGTTAATGGGGGATTTTTCACCAAGTCGGCTTACGAAAAAGCAGTAGAAAATGCATTGATACCAAAAAATCTGACTACGTTTGGGTCAAGTCATAGGATACAAGCTTATGTTAGGTATGATTGTGTTGAAAAATTAAATGCTGGCACTACTAAGATGTATACAGAAGAAATTACAGATGCGAGGACAGCTAAAATTCCGTCAAAGACTAGAGCTTCTAATGGAATTGATGCTACTCCCAGTGGTGGCGCGTTGCTTGGATTCATGCCTGTAGAATTAGATGAAAGATATTATTTCTTTCCGAAGATGAAAAATCACACAGTGGGTGTTAGGGGTAACACTTTTACAAAAGTGACAAAATATGTTCCTGAACCTATTATGCCTGATGCCAGTGGTAAATTAAATGATTCAGCTGGTACAGTAAAGTCATATATTTTTGTAGAACCAAATAATCAAACAGATGGTCAAGTAGAAGTCGAAGATGTGCCTAGAACTTCTGGTGGTATCATGGATGCCATGCCTGATAGAAGTCGTGCTTTTGCGTTGATCACTTTGCCTGAAAAAGTTACTGCCAAATTAGAGAAGATTTCTGATATACCTATATTCAAGTCTTATCCTCCAGCAACATATTTAGGTCGCCCCGGATTCAAGGACGACGAACTCAATACTCATGAAAAAACAAAGATTCACAAACGTTTAGACTTAAATAATTATGGCGAAGGAATGACCTTCTACAATCCTACTAAACTGTTTTCTGCACCAGAAGGTCTTAAGCCAGATGTTATTGTTTTACCATTGCGTAACGAGCAGGCGTGTTATGGACCATATCACAACGGACCACTAAAAACAAAGAATGACCAAAATGAAGACATCTGGTTGGAAATCAAAAATTTGGGCGGTAAAGTAGAAATTGAAAATGACGATGGTATCGCACCTTGGAATTATGGATCTTATGGATTGATGGACTTCGTTGGTAATTCTAGAGCAGAGCTGTCAGCCACTTTGTATCTAGCTTCTGAAAAAGGCTCTGTGACTTTTCCCGGTATGCCATCTGGAAACTTTACTATAGGTGATGTTGTAGAAGCTGGAGGTCCATGCATAGATAGTATAAGTCTGGATGTGGGGATAGGTGGTGTCACTACGGCGTATAAATTCCAAACCTATAAAAAGAGCTATGGTAATCTTAAAAAACAGCAGCAAAAAATGCTCGATGTCGTAACTAGAAACGCGCTGAAGGGTGCAGAAGCTCAATTTGAGCTAGGGATGAAAGGTCTAACAAAGCGTAAATTTAGAGGTAACATGCCTAAGCCAGATGTGAAGCCATACGAATCTTTTTATGAATCTCCATCGTATCCTTATGATATGAAATTGTCTGCGATGATGCCTAGTGTAGATCCCGCTGATCCGCGAAAGCCACCTACAGAATATACCCCGCAAGCATCAAGTACGTCATCTAGACAAGCTCAGGAATATTTAGATGGATTGGACGATCCAGTACAGAGGGAACGGGACAAGTATTTGTCAGCACAAACAGAAGCGTCTGAAAACGAGATAGCAATATCTATGGAGGATCATTCTGTTTTGCCTAGCGTGGAGACACCCGATCAATACGCTATGGAGGATGTTTTCACGCAACCTACTGACGCATACGATATAGAATCTTTTGATATAACTTATTGGAGCTAATATGGACAATCATTATTTTGTTACTAACGACCCAGCTTTAATGGCTTATGGTATAGGAAGCTTTTCAAAAAATACCATCAAGGCAGGGTTAAAAAAAATATACGATGATGGAGATAATATATCTGATGAGGAGTTTTATCAAAATACAATTTCAGGTATGACTTCTCTTGCTAATAATAATGATGATGCAGGCTCTGAAGACAACAGTAATTCTTTTGATTTGTTAGATCAACTAAAACTAGACGGCACTTGGTCTGCGACTACTTTTGATTCTAATAGTAAGACAGAAACTGTAAGATCATATACTTGGGATGAAGTCAAAGATTTGATAGATGATTTTGAAGAACAGATGGAAAAATTAATTATACAACCCGACGACAGGGATGACGAATCTACTAAAAGAAAAGAAGTCAAAAGATTTTTAAGAGATAACATTGCTCCAATCAAGGCTGGACAAGAAAAGTGTTTAACATTAAAACAAGCACCTCTTTGGGAAGAGTCTGGCGACTACTATGTTAAATTGCATTTTACTTTGCCTAGCGAAAGAAGTAACCAAAGGGTGGTTGGTCAAAGGGGTAGGCCAGTTATAGCAGAAGTGGGAAGAAGAGCAACTGGTGCTACATATTCTTTATCAAAGACTAGGCTTCGTCGTGTCACTGATGGGGAATTTGGTGTTTTTGTAGACGCAGACGCAAAAGACGGATCTGTTACTGGAGACTTAGCATCTGGACCTATGCGTATTTCATATAATGAAGGGCTAGGAATGTGGGAGTCTGCTCAAACAATTTTAGCTAGACTACTAACTGATGTTGCTGCCCCAGAAAATGCTAATTTCCAAATACCTCCAGAATCTAATGGTTACATTGATGATGTAAATTTCGACGCTTCTAAATTTTATAACACAGCAGATGAATATTATGGTGGTGGATTTACAACTGGTATTGCTGCCCCCGTTCAGTCTCATGGCAAAAATCCACATATGTTTGGGCCAAATATTAGAATAGACTCTGGTGGCAAGAAAATAGAAAAGATACGGGTTGTTAACAGATCTGCAAAAACTTTTACTGCCGGAACATTAGTACTATGCACACTTATAGGCGCTGAATGGATCATTCAAGAATTTAGTGATCCGGGTAATTTAGATACTAGCGCTTCCTTTGGGGCTTGGACTTTCTCAAAGCTTATCGCTAATGGAGACTCATTCTTTAGAGAAAAGGATGGTGGATTTCTAGTCGATATTGGAGATTATGAAGCTCGTGCTAGAAAAGCTTGGTACGATGGATGGAAAACCGCTCAGGCTGGAAGCTCCGACACATTGTTGCCACACCATAATGGTAACACAATATATGAAAATAATATTAGCATACTAGCATCACTTATTGATACTTTAGGTAATTTAGCACAAGGGAATATTCTTTCCGTATTTGGAGATGGCGTATTTAATTTTAGTAATGATTATTTCTCAAGTACATCCTTTGACAGCGTTAACTATTATACGGGTGTCAATAATATGGAGACCTTGGCTAACAAAAGACCTCAAGATGGAATAGAGGGATTTTCTCAAGATGTGAAGACATTTTGGGGACCACTATTTCCAGATGGATACGTTGGAAAACCAGCCGGTGACTCTACTGCGGCTTACGGTATCAATGCTGATAAATATTTTTTCAGTACTGAAATACCTTCAGATTTAAAACAGCTTCCTGCCGACATTGCCGTGAACGGTCCATACCGTGATGGTACATTTCAATCTCCCATACTTCCAATTGACTATTTTCAATCACAAATAAAATCCAATGGTTTTTATGCTGCTACTCAGTCTTATTTAGGAGCTACTGTTAAGAATCCTACTTACAAAGACGGTTTTGGATACGTTCCTAATAATCCAAGAAGATTGCAAATTACCTCGTTGTCAGCAGAGGCTGTAATTGGAGCGGGTGACAGAACTGAATTTGATTCTTTCAGTGATAGTAGAAAAGGCGATTTCCTAAAAGCTGTTTATGAATATGCCAACAGCGCAGAGGTAGCTGATGGTCACAAGTTTGGACACATGAAATCCAGACATGATGGCAAGTCAGTTAAATATGATGATGATCTAACATACACTCCTAATACTAGTAGCGAAGCAAATTTTTGGCCTTTGTGGGAAACTGACTCGTCTAACAGTGGCTTGCATGTTGTAGGCATAACCGCAGCAATAAATAAAGTTAGAAAACCCGGAGGCGGCTCACTAAACATAGATGTCAATCAATTATTTGGTATACCTCCATATGTAACTTCTACAGTTCAGGCCGGTCAACCTCTTAGTATT
>MDSZ01231855.1_pt1 | contig 21656 bp, 19 predicted proteins | sample 811201 | NCBI WGS metagenome assembly MDSZ01 (sample SAMN05326647, study PRJNA326480) | marine metagenome | isolation source: seawater | place: Indian Ocean: North | collected 2010 | reverse complement strand
CAAGATAATCATTTGATACCAGAAAACGTGCATATGCCAGGTCCTCACTTGTTTCGATTTCAATTGAGTTCAGCCTACTCATTAATAAACCATAACTTCTCTTTGGATTTGAATAGATTTTTTGAGTTTTCTTAAATTCTTCCCAGCTTATCAAATATAAAGCACCATTTGGCGTAACTTCAGGTTTTTGATCTTGTCTTCTTGATGAATTTAAGTCACCGATTTTTTCAACTAAGTCTGAAATTGAGTTATTATCTTCTATTTTTGATGCAAAAACAGAGGGTATTTCAATTTCTCGGACTCCTAGCACCAAAGAAGCCTTTTTTTCAATGAACAGCTCAATAGCCTTTGTGTAATGATCATTTGTTGCAAATGGGCTTGATGGTTCAAGTAGCATTATTGCGTCATAAGAATCATTTTCTTTTTCTTCAATCCACTCAATTAGATGCGAAATTACACTGTCTGACGAAGCCTGATCAGTTGCTAACGATTTAGGCCTAATAAATGGAGCCTCAACGCCATATTTATTTGCTTCATTAATGATGGAATTATCATCTGATGATATAACAACTCTATTACAATATTTACATGATTGAGCTGAATTTGCTTTATAACCAATAAGGGATAGCCCCCCTATTTCTCTCAAATTTTTACCTGGTAGACCCTTTGATCCACCACGTGCTGTAATTACAAAAAGTACCCTGAAGTTATTACTCACTGAATTTCCATTTTTTTAGCTCTCACGATTTGTTATATTAATTTGTTTTTTCTATCTAATAAATAATGTTTATTTCCTATATTATGGTACTAGTCAAATCAGTTAGCGGGTGAACGAAGGAATTATGGAAACTTTTATTATTGCCGAAGCTGGAGTTAATCACAATGGCGACATTAGACGGGCAATTAAAATGATTGAGATTGCAGCTGATTCTGGAGCAGACGCAATTAAATTTCAGAGCTTCAAAGCAGATAAGATGGTATCACGTTTAGCTAAGAAGGCTGACTATCAGCTAAAAAATACAGGTAAGAGTGGCTCTCAGCTTGATATGTTAAGAGAATTAGAGCTTTCAGAGTCTGAGCAGGTGCTCCTTGCTGAAGAGTGCAGTAAAAACAATATTGAATTTATGTCAACTCCTTTTGATATTGAGAGCGCTGACTTTCTTGATAAAAAAATTAATATAAAAAGGTTTAAGGTTGGTTCTGGCGAATTAACAAATGCACCGCTGTTGCTAGATCTTGGTTGTTATAAGAAACCGATAATACTGTCAACGGGTATGTCTACAATACCAGAAATTCAAAATGCACTTAGTGTTTTAGCTTATGCCTATACAAAACAAAACAAAGAGTCAGCTTCTTCTGGTCAATTTAAAAAATATTATGATATAAAAATTATTCAGGAGGTGCTAAGTGATAGCATCACGTTATTACATTGCACATCACTATACCCAACACAACCGGAGAGTGTTAATCTACTTGCAATTGAAACTCTAAAAAAGAAATTTAATCTAGAAGTTGGCTTTTCTGATCACAGCTTGGGTGTTTGTTTAGCATTAGGTGCAGTTGCTTTAGGCGCAAAAGTAATTGAGAAGCACTTTACATTAGATAAATCTCTAAAAGGACCTGATCATAAAGCATCTCTCGAGCCAAATGAACTCAGTAAAATGATTAGTATGATAAGAGTTTTAGAAAGTTCTCTAGGAAGTGGAGAAAAAATTCCTTTTTCAGATGAGCATGAAACAGCAATGGTAGCTAGAAAAAGTCTAGTTGCAATAGATAATATCAGCGAAGGAGATTTGTTTTGTAAACAAAATCTAGGTATAAAACGTCCTGGGACTGGTATTTCGCCATTTTCTTATTGGGATTACATTGGAAAAAAGGCAAAAAGAAATTATAAAATTGATGAGATTATAGAGCCTCAATGAAAACTAGATTTGATTTATACATACTTTGTGCTGGAGGGCATACTAGTGTTCTAATGGATATTCTATCTAAATCCTCCGAGAAAGTTAAGGGAATCCTTGATGATAATAAAGATTTATTTGGTAAATCAGTAGGTGATGCATCTATTATCGGTTCATTAGAGGATATTTTGTCTTTAGATAAAAATAAATTACTCCTTATTAATGGCCTAGGTAATATACCAAGCATAAAAAATTCTGATCTTAATAAGAGAGGAATGATATTCACTAACTATAAAAAACTTGGCTACACCTTTAAGACTATCATAAGTCCTGATGCCATAATTTCTGATAGAACTGAAATTCAAGAAGGGGCGCAGGTTATCTCTTCTGCAGTAATAAACGCAGGGGTAATAATTGGAAAAAATAGTATTATCAATACCTCTGCAACCATTGATCATAATTGTAAGATTGGTTTCAATACTCATATAGCGCCCGGGGCTGTTATTTGTGGAGGTGTAGTAATTGGAGATTCCTGCCATATAGGTGCAGGTTCCATACTAGTACCTGGTGTAAAAATTTCAAATGGTGTAGTTATTGGTGCTGGCGCTGTTGTTCTAAATGATGTATCAGAAAATGAAACAGTTGTTGGAAACCCTGCAAAAATAATTTAGCACTTAATTTACATAAACTAGGAATTAGTTTTCATGAGAACAATTTCAGAGCTATTTAATTTATCAGGAAGAAGTGCGCTGATTACCGGCGGCTCAGGACATTTAGGTTCTACTATTGGACTTGCTTTAGCCGAGTGCGGGGCTAAAGTTGGGTTACTTGACAAAGTTGACACAGAATTAGTTGATAAAAAATTTACTAATATAAACAAAGAGAATTATCAAAAAATAAAAATGGATCTTTCTGATAAACAAGAAGTAAGTAGAATTAGTGAAGTTGTAAAAGATACTTTGGGTAGTTTAGACATCTTAGTAAACTGTGCAGCTATGGTGGGAACTGACGAAGTTAAAGGCTGGGTAGACCCAGTTGAGAGCCAGAGTGAAGAGGTGTGGCGAGATGCATTAGAGATAAACCTAACGGTCCCATTTGTTATCACCAAACATTTAATTTCTGTACTTAATGAATCATCAAGCCCATCAGTTATAAACATTGGTTCTATATATGGAGTTTTAGGGCCAGATTGGTCTCTGTACAGCTCAGGTGATATAAAGGGCACACCCGCAGCTTATGCAGCCTCAAAGGGTGGACTAATGCAACTGACCAGGTGGTTAGCAACCTCTTTGGCACCAACCATAAGAGTAAATGCAATCGTTCCAGGGGGTGTAGAGAGAAATACACCCGTTAGATTTAAAAAAGAATACGAAAAAAAAACACCATTAAAGAGATTAGCTAAAGAAGAAGATATAAAAGGCATATCAGTTTTTTTGGCATCTGATGCATCAAGCTATATAACAGGCCAGTGTATTATGGTAGATGGTGGTTGGTCAGTCTGGTAATATTTTATGAATTTTTTCTCACTAAGATTTTAATATCTGCTTAAGAAAGTTAAAAGAATGTTTGGTCACCCTCGGAGAATTTTGATTTTACTTCACGATACAATAATGGCCTTCTTTTCTATTTTACTTGCTTTTCTTCTCCGCTTAGGAGACCAGGTATTCTTGGACTCATACTATATTATATATACAGCGCTTGTCTTTTCAGGGATTTCACTATTTGTTTATCTATACACAGGTTTATATAGGCATACATGGCTCTATGTTTCTTTCTCGGAGGGCATTAATGTTGTAAAGACTGTTTCTTATATAGTCCTATTGTTTATACCATTACTCTTTCTATTTACTAGACTTCAAGATATACCACGATCTGTTCCTGTAATAAGTTGGTTTGTTCTTGTTGTATTATTATCTGCATCAAGGCTTGCCTGCAGATTTTATAATGATAAAAAACTCCCATTTTACGAGCCTAAAAACGAGGATTATGTACCTGTCCTTCTTGTAGGTTTTGGTAAAGTTGGTGAGCGTTTTCTTAGATCAACCCAAATAGATACTGATAATAAATATAGGGTGGTAGGAATCTTATCAGACTCTTTAGAAAGAACAGGACAACTTATACATGGTATAGAAGTTATAGGCCATATAAATCAAGCACAATTGATTATTGAGAGCTTTAGCGCCTCTGGTAATAAGCTTGATAAAATGATCATTGGTTTAGATAGGGTAGAGCCTAAACAAATAAAGACACTCCTTGAAATTTCCCAAAAAACTGGTTGTTCATTGGCAAAATTGCCTCCGCCTATGGATATTCAAATATTTGGAGACGAGAAGTTTTTACCACACCCAATAGACCTTGGAGACTTGCTAGGAAGGAAACAGTTATCGTTAGATAGGGAGGCTATGACTAAGCTTATTAAGGGCAAGAGAGTTCTAATCACCGGTGCTGGTGGATCCATTGGTTCAGAGTTAACTAGGCAAATAGTAAAAGCTTCACCTATGCACCTATCTCTTTTAGATAATGGTGAATTCAATCTCTATAAAATAGATAATGAGATAAGAGAAAAATATCCATCATCGTCAATAAATACTCTTATAGCTGATGTAAGAGATAGAGATAGAATTGAAAGTATATTTAATAATGAAAAGCCAGAAATTGTTTTTCATGCAGCTGCATTAAAGCATGTGCCCCTTGTTGAAACAAACCCTATTGAAGGGATACATACTAATTCACTAGGTACAAAAATTATAGCTGATATATGTCTGTTGTTTAAAGTCCAAAAAATGGTTCTAATTTCAACTGATAAGGCTGTAAATCCTATAAATGTGATGGGCGCCGCTAAGAGAGCTGCAGAAAAATACTGTCAAGCAGTTGACATTTCTCAAGACGTTACACGTTTTATAACAGTCCGATTTGGTAATGTTTTAGGGTCTGCAGGTTCTGTAATTCCCTTATTTCAAGAACAATTATCTAAAGGTGGCCCACTTACTGTAACTCACCCCGATGTTGAGAGATTTTTCATGACTGTAAGTGAGGCCGTTGAACTAGTACTTCAGGCAGCGGCCTTAGGGCCTTATGAAGAGACTAAGGGGTCAGTATATGTTTTAGACATGGGAACTCCGATTAAGATTATAGATTTAGCAAGGCAGTTAATAACACTCGCCGGTAAGAAGCCAGACCAAGAAATTAAAATCAAGATTACCGGTTTACGGGCTGGTGAGAAAATAACTGAAGAGTTATTTTATGGAGAGGAGCCACCAGTAATGACAAAAATGGAAGGTGTTTTTGTAGCAAAGACTAATAGCCTTGGGTTTGAAGATATTAGAGAAAGTATGAATTCTTTACTGGACTGTTGTAAAAAGCAAAATAAAAAAGATGCTCTAAAAATTCTTACTAAAATTGTGCCTGAATTATCAATTAATAATATAATTAGGGATTCTTCTTCTGACAAAGAGGCCTCTTCCTATTTGAAAGTTATAAAATGATTAATGTTGAGAGGATAAATGGATAGTAATCTGATTACAAGAGCACTCATATCAGTTTCAGATAAAAGCGGCCTTATTGAGTTTGCAGAATTCCTTCAAGGTTTTGACATTGAAATTATTTCTACTGGTGGTACCGCTAAATATCTAAGGGACAACGGGTTAGCAATCAAAGAGGTTTCGCAAGTAACAAGTTTTCCAGAAATGTTAGGTGGTAGAGTAAAAACACTGCACCCTTTAATACATGGTGGCCTTTTAGGAAAAAGAAATGATCCAACGCATAAAAAAGAAATGTTAAGTAACGGGGTAGAACGGATAGATATGCTGGTTGTAAACCTTTACCCATTTGAAGAAAAAGTTAATAGCGGTGCATTGCAGGAGGAGTGTATAGAAAATATTGATATTGGTGGTCCGGCTATGATTCGTTCTGCAGCTAAGAATTTTAATGATGTAGTTGTAGTAACAAATCCGTCTGATTATCTAAGCGTTATAAAAGAAATGAAAAGTCAAAAAGGTTCAATCTCTATGTCAATGAAGAGGAATCTTGCATCAAAAGCTTTTAGTCTCACTGCCTACTATGATAGTAAAGTATCATCATGGTTCAATAAAAATGACGAAAATTATTTTCCTGACCTGCTATCATTATCAGCTAAAAAGTCTAAAGATCTAAGATACGGTGAGAACCCTCATCAAGACGCAGCCCTTTATACAGTAGAAAGACATAAAGCAAGTATTTCAAATTCTGTCCAACTGCAAGGAAAAGAATTAAGTTATAATAATTATAATGATACCGATGCTGCATTCGAGCTTATAAAAGAATTTGATGATCCTGCAGTTGCTATAATAAAACATGCCAACCCATGTGGTGTGGCAACTTCTCAAGACCTTTTAAGCGCATATTCTAAAGCACTCCAATGTGACAGTGTTTCCGCCTTTGGTGGTGTAATAGCAGTGAACAGAGAGATTGGTAAGGAGCTAGCATCGATGATACTAGATGTTTTTACTGAAGTGATTATAGCCCCAGGCTTTTCCAAAGAGGCAAAATTACTTTTCTCAACCAAGAAAAATTTGAGACTTCTAGTCATCAATAATGAGAACTTTGTTTCAACAGATGAAAGACAAATAAAACCTGTATCAGGTGGTTTCCTAGTTCAGAATAAAGATAGTTATAAATTAACAAAAAATGATTTGGATGTTGTAACAATAAAATCTCCAACTGAAGAGCAAATTAAAGATATGCTATTTGCATTTAGAGTAGCAAAGCACGTTAAGTCTAATGCTATTATTTATGCTAAAGACGGAGCAACAGTTGGAATAGGAGCAGGGCAAATGAGTAGAGTAGACTCATCACGAATAGCTGCAGAAAAAGCTAAAGATGCAGCCTCTAAGGCAGGTAAATCAAAAAGTTTAACAATTGACTCCGTCGTAGCATCAGATGCATTTTTCCCTTTCCCTGATGGTTTAATTGCTGCGATAGAGGCTGGTGCAAATGCTGTTATTCAGCCAGGCGGTTCTATTAGGGATAAAGATGTAATTGAAGCTGCTAATGAAAGGAACATTACAATGGCCTTCACTGGAATTAGGCACTTTAAACATTAGTTTAAAATCTTTAATTTTCTTCTTTTACATATTGAAGGATTACTAGACCTGATATTAAAAATATTAATACAGTAGCTAGACCAATCCTCTGGTTAGAAAAAATTAATGTAATTGTTCCAACTAAGAATGGGCCAACAAAACTAGTAATTTTTCCAGATAATGCATAAATACCAAACATCTCATTTCTTTTATTTGATGGTGTAATTCTTAACATTAGTGTTCTGCTTGATGATTGGATTGGGCCAAAAAAACTGGTCATTAGAAGCGACATAATCCAAAATTGTTGAATGCTTTGAGCAAAAAGGACACCTATTGTTGTTATAATTAAAGATATTAAACAAATGTTAATAGACTTTTTTGAACCAATATAATCGTCAATCCATCCAAATAAAATTGACCCTAATCCTGCTGTAATATTTAGGGTTATACCAAAAAGTAAAATGTCGGAAAATTCCATTCCGAAAGTACCAGCTGCATAAATTCCTCCAAAGGCAAACATAGTATTAACCCCATCTATGTAAACCATCCGTGAAACCAAAAAAATAAAAATATTGGAGTAGTTTTTGAGGTTTTTAAATGTATTCCTGATTGACTCTCTTGCATAAGAAATTGCTACAAAAATATTTACTCCAGTTTTATTTCTATCTTGTGTGTATAAAAATATTGGCCAGCTAAATAATGCAAACCATATCGCTGTTAGAATCATTGAGGCTCTCACAGGTTCTGCTTCCTCATGATCAAGTTCAAATAATTTGAAAGGGGGGTCTATAAAAATTCCAAGAGCAAGAAATAAGCAAATCAATCCTCCAAAGTATCCAAGCCCCCACGCTTGACCAGACAATTTACCAATTTCATTTTTTGGAACTAGGTCTGCTAACATAGTGTTATAAAACACATGACCCATTTCGAGTGCAATCGTCCCTATGACTGTAAGGGATAACGCAAATAAAATAAAATCCTCATATGGCTCAACAAACCACATTAATGCGGTAGATACTATACACAAAATAGTAAAAAAGGCTAACCATGGTTTTCTCCTTCCAGTTTGATCGGCAATGGAGCCAACAAATGGACTCGTTAAAGCAATAATTAATCCTGCAATTCCAGTGGCAGTTCCCCATAATGCGGTGCCTTTCTCAGGTGATGGCGCAACTACTTGAGTGAAATATGTTGAAAATAAGAAAGTTGTCACAATTGTGGGAAAACTAGAATTTGCAAAATCATAAAGTGCCCACGATATTTTTTCTTTTTTATTTGTCATTCTTTAATAACTTTTTTACTAAATAATTTTCTAATTTTATTTATTACTGAGAGTGCTAAAAGTGCTTCTTCTGCAGATGCTATTAAATTATTTTTACCTTTAATTTTTTTTATAAAATGATCAAGCTGCATTTCTAAAGCATCATTCATGGTTAATGAATAATCTTTACTCTCTGAAATATTATTTTTCGATATATGCTTATTAAATAAATCAGCATGAATATTGTAACTATCATAGTTTATTATTATTTCTCTTTTAGTTTCTTTACAATTTCTAGATACATGTAATTTTAATTCAATATTATCATTGGTTACAATTTTTATTTCAGATTCTTCTTTTATATTATTGTCCTGATTAAAATAAAAACTTTTGAAAAAGAACGGTTCTGAAATTCCTAAAAAGTTTATTAAATCAATATCATGAATCATGAGATCTAATAATACATCATCAGTATAATTAAAGTTAGTTAGAGCGTTTAGCCTGGTTAGTTTTATACTAATAGGTTTAGCGTTACCCTTTATTATCTCTTTCAATTTTAGCACACATGGATTAAATCTTTCTGAATGCCCACTAGCTAAAACTACTTTTTTATCATCAGCAATCGAAATTAATTCTTTTGCATCATTTTCATATAATGTAATTGGTTTCTCAACTAAACAGTGTATTCCGTTAGATAATAATATTTTGGCAATTTCAGCATGTTTGTCTGTGGGAGCAGCTATTATAGCTATATCAATATTTTTAGTGAAGTCTGAAATTTCCCTTATTGTTTTAATATTATACTCTAGTCCAATTTTATTCTCTATTTTTATATTTTTGTCGTGTACTGCAATTAAACTTACATCAGAGGAGTTAAGGCATGTTTTCATATGCTTTACTCCCATTCTACCTAGGCCAATGATTCCAACTCTAAATTTTTTTCTTGGTTTTAAAGGCACACCTTATCCTTTAATAGCTTCACGTATTGCCGATATAATAAAATATTGCGTATCCTCATCCAAATATGGATGCATTGGGAGGCTTAGAACTTGTGTTGCTAATTTTTCAGTAAAAGGCAAGCCCTTTTTCGGCATTGGATAACCTAAGAAGGGTTTTTGTAAGTGTAAAGGAAAAGGATAGAATAATGCTGAAGGAATACCTTTTCCTGATAAGTATGAAGATATACTGTCTCTTCTATCTGATATTATTGTATATTGGGCCCAGACTGATTGAGCTTCTTCAATTACCACTGGTGTTTTGAGTATAGAACAAAGTTCTTTGGTGTATATCTCTGCAACCTTATTTCTCTGAACACATTCATTATTAAATATTTTTAACTTTTCAAGTAAAACCGCAGCTTGAATTGAGTCAAACCTTGACGTTAAACCGAGTGTCTCAGATTTTCTCAATTTATCTTTGTAGCCATGTGTTCTTATTGATTTCATTTTATTGAATAAATCTTCATCATTTGTGAGTATGGCACCTCCATCTCCGTAACATCCTAGAGGCTTTGAAGGATAAAAGCTTGTTGCGGTTACTTTTGCAAAAGACCCTATTGGTTTAGATTTATAATTTGCCCCAAAGCTTTGTGCAGCGTCATCAAGTATCCACAGATTATACTTCTCTGCGACTGAGATAATAGAATCAAAGTCTACAGGTTGTCCAAATAAGTCAACTGTTATGATGGCTTTAGGCTTTCCTCCTGACCGAAGACATTCTTTTATTGATGATTCTAGATTTTCTGCATCCATATTGAATGTACGGCTATCTATATCTACAAAGAATGGTATTGCTCCTCTTAAGGCAATAACTTCTGCCGATGAAGTAAATGTAAATGATGGAACAAAAACTACATCATCTTTCTTAATATTTGCTGCCATTAAGGGAATTGTTAGCGCATCGGTCCCGCTACCACAAGTAATACAGAAATTTGTATTACTTCTCTTTGCTAATTCTACCTCAACATTTAATACTTCTGGACCCATAATAAACTCGCCATGAGAAAGAACTCGTTTAATAGCCAAATCAAGGTTTTCTCTTATTAAATTTTGTTGAGAAGTTAGGTCAATAAATGGAAGATTAGTGACACTGGTTTTTTTCATGTACTTAGCCAATTTTAAATTTTAGAATATTTATCTTGAAAATAAATATGTTAAGTGTCTCAATCAATTTGAATAATTTAATTATTTATAGCATGATAATTAAGACTTTTTATTGAGGTATTCGATAATGGTATACAACAAAAAAAATCTCGAAAAAAGATCAATTTTTCAAAGACTCATTAGAGATGCAGTCTTTCCCTATAAAAATAAACTTATTTTAGCAGTTTTTTTTATGATAATCATAGCTATTACTACAGCAGTTTTAGCTTGGCTCATGGATCCAGTAGTAAACCAAATATTTATTCGTAAAGATACGTCTCTTCTATGGTATGTTGGAGGGGCAGTTTTCTTCTCTTTTGTAATCAAGGGGTTTTCAACTTACGCGGAAGCTAAGATAATGGCTAATGTCGGACAATCAATACTTGCTGACATGCAAAACAGGTTATTTTCTCATTTAATTCTTCAAGATCTGGCCTTCTTTCAGTCAAACTCAATTGGAAGCTTAGTCTCAAGGTTTACAACCGATATTGTAATGATGCGAAGAGTAGTTTCCACTGGCTTAACGGGTTTAGGGAAGGATACACTATCTGTATTATTTCTTGTTATTTTAATGTTTTATCAAGATTGGTTTTTAGCGACAATAGCGTTTATTGTTTTCCCTATTGCAATCATACCTATTGCTTTACTAGGTAAAAGAATAAAACAGGCAACAAAAAACACTCAAATTGAAACAGGAAACTTTTTATCCTTCTTACAGCAGGCTTTTGTTGGCATCAGAATGGTAAAATCATATAAAATGGAGGAGTACCAAAAATTAAAAGCCTCAGAAATAATTAATAAGATTAAGAAATATGCGATTACTGGTGATGGAGTCAAAGCAATTACATCACCGCTCATGGAAACGTTTGGAGGAGTGGCAGTAACAACAGTAATAATTTATGGAGGTTGGGGCGTCATAAACGAGTCAACAACCCCAGGGGCTTTCTTTTCATTTATAACTGCTCTGATAATGGCTTATCGACCAATGAAATCTTTGGCAGGAATCCATTCACAGATACAGGAGGGCTTAGCGGGGGCAGAGAGATATTATAATATTATGGACACAAAGAGTGCAATTGTAACTCATACAGATTCATTGCCCATATTTAAATTATCGGGTTCAATTAGTTTTGAAGATGTTTCTTTTGCATACGAAAAAGAAGAAGTTGTTTTAAAGAACTTGTCGCTTAATGCTGAGGAAGGAAAAACAACAGCCATAGTTGGTAAATCCGGTTCAGGTAAATCTACGATCTTGAATCTATTGGCAAGGTTTTATGATCCGAGCTCAGGAATAATTAAGATAGATGATAAAGATATTTCAAGTATTAATATTCACTGTTTGAGGGATTCAATTTCCATTATTACTCAGGATATAATTATCTTCGATGATACAGTTGAGTCAAATATACGGTTTGGTGACCCCACTGCAGGTTTAGATAAGATTATTGAGGCGGCAAAAAGTGCAGGTGCGCATGATTTTATAAAAAAAATGTCTCAGGGTTATGATACTTATGTCGGCGAGAGGGGGGAGAAATTATCTGGGGGAGAAAAACAACGTATAGCTATCGCAAGAGCCATACTAAAGGATGCGCCAATTCTAGTATTAGATGAAGCTACGAGTTCATTAGATCCTGAAACTGAGAAAATTGTTCAAGGAGCGATGAATAAGTTAAGAAGAGGAAGAACAACTATTATTATTGCTCACAGATTAGAAACGATTAGGGACTCAGATAAAATAATTGTCATCGATAATGGTAAAGTTATTTGTTCAGGAACGCACGAGGAGTTAGTAAGCTTGAGTCAAGAATATCTTACCCTCTATGACATTCATTAAATAATAAAAAAATTATAGTTTTAGCTTATCTAAAATTATGGACTCAAAAACATCAGATATTTCATCTATAGATTTTTTATCATCAAATAAAATATCTGAAGACTCTAGGATTTTATTTTTTATAGTTTCCCTAAAGCTTTGATTGTTTGCTAATTTATAAGCAATGTCAACATATTCACTTGGAGTTTTTGCAACACAATCTAAGACTTTAATTCTTTTATAAAATGCTAATGTATGTCTTCCTCTCATGAACTCACCTGGCAAATGAACTACGGGTGTTCCAACAGCTAAACTTTCAAGTGTTGTTTTTCCACCAGACCATTCTGGTATATCTAATAAAACATCTGAGCATTTCAGAAGTGAAGGAAAGTCTGAAGAATAAACTCTATTAATTAATTTTACTCTTTGAATTTTTTCTCCAATCTTTTTTTCAAGTCTGTTAATAAAATGCTCATCAGATTTTGAATATAGTGATAAAAAATAAACTAAACCATTTGGATCTTTTTTTAATAAAGCATCTACTATTGAGTCAAAATCAGGATGAATTTTGAACAAAGACTGTGCACATAAGTAAGATTTTTTTTCTGGGTCAATACCAAATATTTTAGCATCAGGGTCTTTAATCGGCAATGCTGGTTTCTTAACGCATATTGAAAGTTGCTTTAGTCTAATCAGTTTCTCGGTGTAATGAGTTTTGGATTCCGGCGTTTCCATATTATCTACTGATAAGAAAAAATCTATATTTGGTATTCCGCTTGTAACTGGATGGCCCCAACCCATAATTTGTATAGGTGCAGAACGCGAGAATGACAGAAAATAAACAAGGTCTTCCATCCCAATTTCTGGGTAGTAGAGAATATGGGTTTTTTCATTTGCAATTAATTTCCTTGATTTATTTAGGTTGCTTGGCAGGTCTATTACTTGATCGGCTAATTTTGCAATTTTGGGGGCAAATTTGTCTTCTACTGGAATAGGCGGAGCCCTGAAAAGAATTACTTCAAATCGTTTTCTGTCAAGATTTTCAATTAGGCCACTTGTAAGATATCCCACAGTATGATCCCTTAAAAAGCTCGATACAATACCAACTCTATATTTATTTGTTGCTTTAATTTCTTTTATGTGTGGGGATTCATTTTCTAACTCTGGGCAGCATTTAATATAAAAATCTGAAATTTTCTTTTGTATTTCATTATCATTCAGCCCCTGATATCCAAGAAGGAAGTTTGAGAAACCACCAGAAGCTAGGGGGTCTTTTATTGATGTAGGCTTTATTTTCTCAATTTGGGCTAATGCATTTCTTCTGTCTTGAAGTATTTGTTTTTTACTAACAGATATTACTGGCAAGATTAATTCATATTTTAAATGTATCAAAGTTCTAAAATCTGGAGATATATCAAGACTTAATAGGGACTTGTAATGTTTTTTGGCATTTACAATATTACCTCTTCTTTCTTCTGTTTTTGCTAGTAAATATATTCCTTTAATATCATCTTCTGCTAAAGAAATTAGTCTCTCAAGCTCATTGAATGCTAATTCCAATTTTCTACTTTCAAAATAAGCTTGTGCTAGTGATCTTCTTGCATCGATATTTTCTGGTGAGCTTTCGACTGCTAGCTTACCTGAGTTGATAGCAAAATAAGGTTGACCCAATGCCAAACGGGCATCTGTAAGAAGTCTTAAAGTTTCTCCGTGGTTTTGCCTTGCCTTATCCGCTTGTACTAGCCATCTTTCAGCTTGCTCTGGATGACCATACATAAGAAGTAGCCGACCACAATTAAACGCGGCTGCAGCTTGCGACGGATCTCTTGTACATATAGTCATAAAGGTATTAATTGCTGCTTTAATATTTCCAGATCTTCCGTAAGCCGCGCCAAGGTTATTAAGTATCTGAGTGTTATTTGGTTGAGCTTGTGATGCTCTTGATAGGAAATATATAGCCAGTTTATCTTCTTTTTGATGGTAGTGGTAAGTACCAAGTCTAAATAGAATATCAGGAGAAGATGGATCTATAATGTATGCTTGATCATATAGGTCCTTAGCATCATCAAATACCCTAGCTCTAAATAACCAGTCAGCTCTTTCTATAAAATTCTTAAATGGGTCATAGTCTTCAGGGTGATTTTTTAAGTAATTATCTAGTATTTCATCATTCATATTATCTAAATAGATCAGATTTTTCTTTATGTCCACTTGTGTTTATATACCGAATTGGTAAGTTCATTGTATATTTTTTTAGGAAATAAAATGGACTCTAAAGAGAAAGTAAATAATTACGCCAAAGGTTTTCCAATTGCTAGTTTAGCTTTTGAAGGCTCTGTTATGAAATATGGTGTTCCAAACAATGCCTCATTATGGAGGGTCTCAACATTTGAAACAAAGGAGCCAGAGACTATAAAATGGATTTCTAGTTTTAAAGAAGGCGAAGTTTTCTTTGACGTTGGAGCAAATATGGGACTGTACACAATATTTGCTGCTGTGCATAAAAAAGTTAAAGTATTTGCATTCGAACCTGAGTCCCAGAACTATGCGCTTTTAAACAGGAATATAAGACTTAATGACTTGGCTGATAATGTTGTTGCTTGGTGCTGTGCACTCTCAAATGCTTTTATGGTTGATAGGTTATATATGCGTGGGCTTGAAGTTGCTCAGTCAGGTCATGAATTTGGAGCAGAAGTTGATACTGCCTTAAGACCCAAAAAAGCTTTGTTTGCTCAGGGCAGTATTAGTTATAAGCTTGATTCTTTGGTTGAGTCTGGGGCCATCCCAATACCTAATCATGTAAAAATTGACGTTGATGGTATAGAGCATCTAGTACTTGAAGGGGCTATAAAAACATTTACAGATAAAAAACTTCGGTCTGTTTTAATAGAAATTAGTCCCCATATTTCTGAGCATATCGAGATTTGTAGTAAAATGAAGACTCTTGGATTTACTTTTGACAGTGATCAAGTAGAGAGAGCTAGAAGAAAAGAAGGAAGCACGAAAAATTATGCAGAATATATTTTTAGGCGCTAAAAAATACATTTCTGAGCAGATTGAATTTTCAAAAATTATTAATACGCCCTGCGAGTATTCTATTATTGATAATTTTTTACCGGAAAAGGTTTTTAATGAGATAGATTTAAATTGGCCTTCAGAGGTTATGGTTCCTATTCCAGAAACTGGGAGGACTAAAAAATATTCAGAGCGAAAAGTAATGTTATTTCAGTCCAAATTTTTAAATGGCCTCGACCAGTTTAAAAGAAATTTTTGGATATTAATGCTGAATACATTAATATCAAACGAAGTTATTGACGCTTGCTATAATAAATTTAAGAATACACTCGATAAGCGAATCTCACATTTAGGTAAGATAGGTAACATTAGTTCAGAGATGCTTATTGTTAGTGATAAAAATAATTATTCAATAGGACCGCATACTGACTCACGGTCCAGGTTTATCTCTTTGCTTTTATACCTTTCAAAGGATAGTAAGTACCAAAATAGTGGCACATGCTTTTATCAGCCCAGGGATATAACAATGCCAGTTCAGCATTTAAAGCATCACAAATTTGATGACTTCAACCTTTCTAAGAAAATAAAATATATACCCAATCGTTTAGTAATATTTCCGAGGACTGATGCGTCATATCATGGTGTTGAAAGCATAAATATAAATGATTGTGATAGAAGGCTTATAATAATCAATATTAAGGCACCGGAAGGTGCAAAATAAAAAAATCACATTTTAAATTTCCAGCTTGGAGCGGGCGATGAGATTTGAACTCACGACCCCAACCTTGGCAAGGTTGTGCTCTACCCCTGAGCTACGCCCGCACTCTCCTGGCTATTATTAGAAGATATTTGAACTATAACTGCTTAATATGACTTTGCAAATACTTTGAATCTTTTTTTATATTATACAATCAAAATTCTAAGTGTTATTCTTGCTTTTAAAGCAGATTACGTGCATCTATTCATATTACTTATTTAGAAACAAACTCAAGAGGCCATATGCTTGTAGGAGACTTAAATCCAAATTCTGATTCTACTAAAATATCAGGTGATAAGGGAGAATTAGTAAAGGATTGTACTACCCAGACATTTCAAAAAGATGTCTTGGAGCAATCTCTAGATGTACCGGTTATAGTCGATTTTTGGGACCCATGGTGTGGTCCTTGTAAACAACTTGGACCATTGTTGGAGAAAGTTGTAAGAAGTTATGCTGGTAAGGTAAAAATGGTTAAGATTAATGTTGATGAGAATCAACAACTAGCTGCCCAAATGCAGGTTCAATCAATTCCAGCAGTTTTTGCTTTTAAAGATGGTAAGCCAATTGATGGGTTTATGGGCGCTCTACCTGAAAGCCAATTAAAAAGTTTTATTGAAAAGTTAACGGCTGGGAGTAGTCATAAGTCTGACGAGTTATTATCTGAAGCAACAAAGTTTTTTGAGGAAAGTAATTATGAGCAGTCATTAGAATTATTTGATATGATTTTTAGTGAAGATAGTTCTAATATTAAAGCTTTAGAGGGTTTGTTAAGATCACATATTAACCTTGGTAAAGATGACGCAGCAAAAAAGGTTATAGAAGAATTGCCGAAGAAGACACTTACTAAACCTGAAATCGCATCAGTGATAACAGCATTGGAATTAAAAGAAAATACTCTATCAAATATTTCACATGAGGAAATAGATAAGCTTATAAAACGTAGAGATGAGGAACCAGGAAATCCAACCGTGTTGTTTGACCTCTCAATGGCTTATTATGGAAAAGATAAATTTTCTGAGGCAGTGTATACTATGCTTGAAGTAATAAAACTTGATCGGGGATGGAATGATGATGCTGCCAGGAAACAGTTGATTAAGTTCTTTGAGGCTATTGGCCCAACAAATCCAATTACCGTTGAGGGTCGTAAGAAATTATCATCTATATTGTTTAGTTGATTATTTTATAAAGAAAAAAAGAATGCAAATTAGAGAGAGGAGCAGTATTATTTTTCCCAGCAAACTTCCGGTATTTCCTCTAAGTGGGGCTCTGCTACTACCTGGTGGCAGGTTGCCTTTAAATATTTTTGAGAAAAGGTATCTTAATTTAGTTTTAGATGCTCTCGCGCAGGGTAGGATGTTTGGGATGATACAACCTAACCCTGATACTTCAGATTTAGAAAAAGATATTACTTCAGACCAGGAGTTGTATAAAATAGGATGTTTAGGAAAAATCGTGTATTTTGAAGAAGCTGATGATGGAAGATTTCTTATTGCGTTAAAAGGTTTGTCAAGATTTAGTATGGTTCGCGAAGAAGATAATATTAAAGGTTATAGAGTCTTGGAGGTTAATTATGATCAATTTGCGGATGATGTTTTAATGGATAGCGAATTGATACTTGATAGAAGTAGTATTTTTGATATCCTTCCAAAATATTTGGATTCTCAAGGGCTTAAGCTCAGAATTGACGCAATTGAAGCGCTTTCTGATTTAGATCTAATACTCACTTTATCAATGATATGCCCTTTCAATACTAGAGAAAAACAGGCTCTTCTTGAATCAAAAAGCTTCAGTGATAGAGCTGATATGTTATTAGCTCTACTACAAATGGGTGTTTTTGGTAATTCGGAAAATGATGAAGTGTTTCAGTAACTGTAAATATTTAAGGAGAAGGTTCTTTGTCTAATACATTAGTAGATCCTAAACTCATTGAAATTTTAGTATGCCCCTTAACCAAGGGGGCACTTGAATATGACAAAGAAAACAATGAACTAATTAGTCATCAAGCAAAATTAGCATACCCAATAAGAGATGGCATACCCATTATGTTGGTTGATGAAGCTAGAAAAATTGATGACTAAATTTTACTAAATCTGTCAAGATTTTCAGTATTATGAGCAAACAAAAATTTTATGACCCCTGGCCAAGTGATATTACGTATGAGAGACCGGATAGAATTCTTGTAATCAAATTCACTACCGGAGAAGAATTTTCTCTTCCAGCTGAATACTTAAGGGTCGAAAGTCCTTCTGCTGAGGTAGTTGGGCATAACGGAAAAAAAAATATTGTATACGGAAGAAAATATGTAGGAATAACTAGTATTGAAGAAGTTGGAAACTATGCAATTAGATTAATCTTTGATGACCTTCATGACACAGGTATTTATACATGGGAAACACTATATGAGCTTGGTCAGAAATATAATGAAAACTGGAGAAGATATATTTCTGAACTTAGTAATAGAGGCTTAAGCAGAGAGCCATGAGGAAAATAGTAACCTAGTTGCCGATAGCATGTCTAACAAATTTTTTCTTTAGAATTGGAATATTATTAGTTATCTCCAAGCCTAGGTCTCGAATGAGTTTTATAGAAAAACTATTATTAGAAAATAGTTTATTAAGTATATCTGTAGTAGCCGCCATTAAAAGATTATCACTTCTTCTTACTTTTTGAAATTCTTCCAAAACTTTTTGAGTACCTATGTCAAGTCCATATTTTTTAGTAAAACTTAATATATCAATTAATGCTGAAATATCTCTTATACTTAAATTAAGTCCCTGGCCTGCAATAGGATGAATGGAGTGCGCTGCATCGCCAATTAAGATAAATCGGTCGCTTATATATTTTTCTGCTAATTGAAGCTTTAGAGGATAGTTAAATCTCCCCCCAAACGTTTCTATGGTTCCCAAGAAACTCCCAATTTTGTCTGATAATTCTTTATTAAAATTTCTCTCATTTAATTTAAGGTATGCATTTGCATTTTCTTTTTTTTCAGTCCAGACAATAGATGAGTGATTTGGATTCTTTAGTGGGAGAATTGCAAGAGGGCCAGCTTCTAGAAACCTCTCATGGGCTATGTTGTTATGAGAAAACTGATGTTTTATATTTGTAATTATAGCAACTTGATTATACTCCCAACCAAATGTAGAAATATTTAGATAATTTCTTAAGAAAGAGTCTTTCCCATCTGCAGCCACTACCAAATCACATTCAATGTTTGTTCTGTTAGCTAATTTGATTTTTGCACGATCATTAGTTAAATTTAAATTTTCAATTGATGCTGGTGAAATTATTTTTATCTTTGGGTTTTTTTTTAAATTAGAAATTAATATTTTTCTCAGATAAGAGTTTTCTATCATGAAACCTAGTGGCTCACCAACAAGCCTGTCCTGTTCAAAATGTAAGTATAAAGGTGAGTCACCATCCGATACTCTTATTTCATTTATTGCACCAATCTTGTCTTCCAAATCCTTCCATATGTTTATAAATGAGAGGACTTTTTTACTTGATGCAGCAAGTGCGGTAGTCCTTGAGTCATAATCAAAATGTTTAAGCTGGTTATAATTAATTTTTTCTATAACACATATATGAAAACCAAATTTTGCAAGAGCTAATGCCAAAATTGAGCCGGTAAGTCCTCCACCAACAACAGCGATTTCAGCATTCATATTTTTATTCATTCCGAGATAACTTATTTTAGTTAATTTGATAGTTACTTATATTATCTGTAATTAATTAATCAACCTTGGAAAGGATATAAACACTCAAAGTGGTTTTTGGAAATGAAATACTGATATTTAGATAAAAAAAACCAGCCCTCTCTATTAGTAGGGGGGAGAGAGACTAAAGAAAAGGGCCGGTTATAGTTGTGCTTATAAACTTACTGGAGGTAACCATCACCGCCCACCGGTGAAAGTAAGTAAGTTTATTAGTATCAGCATTTTATACATGCAATTTACATGCCACTTATAAGCAAGAATCAATTAGTGAATTATTTATAGTTACCTTGAGTGTTTATAAACAAAAGAAGAGAGTTCTTTATTGAACCTAATTGGAGATTCCATGAAAGGAGCATGACCAATGTCATTATAAGTTGATAATTCAGAGTTAGGGAGGGCATTTGCAACCTTAATTACATCAGTATAATTGACTATCCTGTCATCTGTCCCATGGCTGATTAAAACAGGTATTGATAATTTATGAATTAAATCGCTATTGTCCTTCGGATAACCTAGCATTGCCTTTCTTACGTATGGGGGAGTAAGCATATTAAGTATAATGTTATTTTCTCTATCCTGATCTGATAATTTTTTCTTTACCATTAAATCAACAAAATATTTAACACCTAATAAGTTTTCTTCAATATTAGGGGAGATTAGCTGTTGCATCCAAACTCTATTTTCTCCTGGCCGAGGTGGGGGTGGTGATATAGGACCCAACAGAGAAGTATTTGCACCAACAAGGTTTATACCTGAAATTTGTTCTATTCCGTAATATCTTACATAATTCATTATAACAAACCCAGCCCAAGACCAGCCAACAAGTATAGGTTTTTTTAGACCTAAAGCATTAATAATATTTGACACATCACTGGCCCAAAGTTCCTGCGATTGGTAAGCTTTGGGATTAATGGGTTTTTCTGAAGAACCATGTCCACGTAAATCAAAAGCAATTAATGAGAAATTGTTGGTTAGATTACTTGTGAATTGCTTATTCCAGCTGAAATAAGATTGAGAGAATCCATGAATAAATAGTATATCAGGGCCGTCCTGATTTCCAAAACGAGCAACATTAAGATTTGTGCCATCATCACTTTTCACATTTACAAAATTTGGTGACATGTTCCCTGCTGTTAAATCTAAAGATATTGCAGATATATAAAAGAAAAAGAAATATCGAAGCATATTTTCCTTTATTAGTTATTATTTAATATATTTTTGAGATTACACATAGGTTTAGCAAAATGCTATTTAAATAATAATACGGAGTCGGACAATTTTCTTGGAGTATTCGTAATAAAAAAGTAGGTTTTCTATGTTACTAAAACATTGATATTAATCACTATTTTGTAAATTATTAGTATAAATCTAAATTTAAGCGTAACATCGTTCTTCAGTTATATCTAAGGTCGAGTGCTTATATGGAATCGTTGCCTCAGGCTGGGATTACCCGATCAGGCGTAACTGCAACGGTCAAGTGGTTCAACCCAGCAAAAGGATTTGGTTTTGTCGCTCCTTCTGACGGGACAGCTGATGCTTTTTTGCATGTATCAGTTTTACACGAGGCAGGTTTAAGAACCCTTCGTCAGGGTGCAACTATAAACTGCGATATTTCGGATGGTCCTAAAGGACCACAGGTCGCGAATATCAAAGATGTAGATAATTCCACTGTTAATGAAGAAAAAATAGAGGGAAACGTATCGGAATTAAATTGCGAAATCAAATTCTTTGCTGCAGAAAAAGGTTATGGTTTCGGCGTTCCAGAGGAAGGCGGAAGTGATATTTTTATTGGAATAAGTGCTCTTCAGAGATCAAATTTAGACCGTTTAGAACCCGGACAGAAAGTTAAACTAAAAGTTCAGGATGGAGAGAAAGGTCCTATGGCGATAGTGATAGAGATCCTATCCGATAAAAACTCCAGTTAGCCTAGCTGTTTGATAAAAATGATTATAAAGCATTCTTCCTGATATAATTTTTATCGAAATCATTGTT
>MDSZ01179274.1_pt1 | contig 21658 bp, 17 predicted proteins | sample 811201 | NCBI WGS metagenome assembly MDSZ01 (sample SAMN05326647, study PRJNA326480) | marine metagenome | isolation source: seawater | place: Indian Ocean: North | collected 2010 | reverse complement strand
TCTTCATGACATAAATATTCTCCACAGCAAATACAGGAAACAATACCATCTTTTTCAGGTCCTCCGAAATGACTTTTTAGAGAAATAAATGCATCACTGTTATCATGTATTTTTGAACTATATTGATAGTGTTTACAGATTAATTTAGAATTAGAATCTTTCTGATAAAAATAATTTTGATTTTCTCCTTCAAATGGTTCTCTTGAAAATCTTTTAATAAATATATCGATATAATCATTCTTAATAGGGATCGAGGATATTGATTGAATGAATTCCCAACTTAGTTTTATCTTATCTTCAGTTGTTAATAACTTTTCTACTTTTTTGACTGGCTTTGATACTTTACGCTTAACTCTTTTATTGTAATCTTTAATGTAAGCATTTGTATTTTCTTTAATAATTTCATTTATTTTCATTTTATTTTCATTGTCCATAATATGATATGAGACACCATATGGTAAAAGGATTTTTTTGATATCATTATAATTATATAATTTAGAGAGGACTCTTTCTGGTATATGTTCTATGATATCTGAAATATTTGGGAAATTATTTTTAAGAGTTTTATCTAAGTTCTCTTGAGATACAAAATTATCAAATGTATATAAATTAATTCTTTTATAAAAATCTTCTTTGATTGTATTGGGTCCAATGATATGGGGTGCTATTTGTGAATAATTTAATCTTTTATTGAAAGGTAAATATGAATATTTCTTTTCACATAAGATAGACTTTTCATATAATGATAAAATATCGTTATTCTGATATGTTAAATCAAACTCATTCCTTGGTATAGTATAGAAACCTGTAATTGATAATTTTTCTTTTGGTATCATAGTCTCATAGTAAGGTGTTCCGTCTTTAATTAAAGGTATTACAAATGGTTTTCTAGTTTTGTTTAATTCAAATATATATTCTCCATTAATACCGTGACATGGATTTACATCATTACAATCTCTTATGTAATGTCCATCATGGGGTATCACAATACCAGTTTCTTTACTATAAAATGGAGAAAATCCGGTAAAAGAACGCGCATATTTTTGGTATGTATTTTCATTTGAAAAAAAGACATCCTCTTTTCTATCAAGTTCTTCTTGAAAGTCACTATATGAAACATCTTCAAAATCTTCAAGTTGTTCTTCTTCATCTTTGTATAATTTTTTAATATTATTTGCGATCGGTATAATCCATGAGGGTAGATTGTATTCATCTTTACTTACATTTTTTAAGAAAGGTAGAAGATCAGAATAATCAAAATCTTTATCTTTATTTTCTTCTAACATTCTTTCATAACTATCCGCTATATCACATATATTTAACAATAATGACTTGTTATTATAAGCTTTAAAAAGAGTAATTAATTCAGTGATAAGACTTTCTTTCTTTTCTTGTATTGAGTATCTTTTTTCTTTTATTTCTTCAACTTCAATTTCTATTTCTTGATAAATATCTTTTGTGAGAAAGATGTCTTCATCATCTAAATCTTTAATATCAAATTCTTCAATTTTTTCAAAATCAATTATTTTATATTTATAATCATCCGAATCTAAGATAATATTTAATTCATCATCGAGTAGTAGAACAATATCATTTTTTTCTTCATCTTTAAAATATATTTTCTTTTCATCTTCATTTACAAGTTCTACTGAAACAACCTTATCAACAATTTCTTTATCTTCTTCAATTATTATTAAAAATAGTTCTCCATCATTTGGAAGTCCATTCATGTAGAGAGATTTTTCCTTTAATTCTTCTTCAGTTTCCTCTTCTTCAGGTTCTTCTTCAAAATCAGGGTCAACGCCTTCTCCAGGTTGATAATCATTATCTTCTAAAAAATCATCATAAGGGATATCTTCAAGTGCTACATCTTCGGGTTCAACTCCAGCATATTCAGCTTCTAATTCACGTTGTTTTTTATACCAGAATTCTGTTTCTGGATCTACTTTAAGGGGGGCTTCATCTTCTTCGTTATCAGGGGTGAAAGGAGATTTTTTAGTTTTACCTTTTAATTTTTCAAGTTCTCCTTCGGGTATACTAGGTGTAATTTCTTCATAATATTTTTTCCAATCTACATCGCCATTATCATCCAATGGTAAACCTTTATCTGCCATATTACACTTATATATATTAAATTAATATTTAAAAAATTAAAACTTATTATTAATAATTACGGGATGGAACTTCAAAAATTTATTAATGATAATGATAATTATATCTTTAAGTTTAAAGAAAATAAGATGCAAGTAAAGAAATATACTAAATTAGGATTACTATTAGTAAAAACATATTCGAATAATGAATATGATTATGAAAAGAATCCATGGATGAGGTATTGTCGTGGCGCAATTATTAATATGGATACTAACCGTGTTATTTGTGTTCCTCCGACAAAATCTGTAAAAAAACAAGATATTAACTTAGATGATTATGATGAAACATTTACATTTGAACCACTTATTGATGGAACAATGATTAATATGTTTTATCATAATGACCAATGGATGATATCAACTCGTAGTAGTATTGGTGCTAGGAATTCATGGGATGAAAAAATAAGATTTTCAGAACTATTTGAAAATGTTCGTGGAACAGAATGGTATTCTAGATTAAATAAAGATAGATGTTATTCATTTGTTTTACAACATAGAAAAAACCGTATTGTATCTCAAATAATGGAAGATAATATTATTCTTGTTGAAGTACATGATGTAAAAGATAATTTAAGAAGACTCGAGCAGAGTGATTTTGATAATTTATTAGATTTTGGTATTGAAAGCAATGTTATTATGATAAAAGAGAATTCTGTTCATTATTTTAATCCAGAGTTATCATTTTCTATTAAGGGCTTCACAATTAAAAAGGGTTCTATGAGAGTTAAATGGATCAATCCTAATTATGATTATGTATGTAATCTTAAAACAAACTTTAATAATAAGTTTTTGAGTTATATTAATTTAAGACAAGAATGGAAATTATCAGAATATTTAAGATATTTTCCAGAAGAGAGACATATGTATAATCTCTATAGAGAACGATATAATATCATAAAAAATAAATTGTATGATGCATACGTTAATGTTAACATTAACAAAAGTATTAAATTAAATGAAGTTGATTTTCCATTAAGACCTTTAGTTTATGAAATACATGGTTATTATTTGAAAACAAAGCACAAGATTAATATGTCATATATCAATGATTATATGCAGGGATTACCTGGTAAAAAGGTATTATTTGTTTATAATCGTATGTTTAATTAAAGATTTTTTTCAGAACTTTTCTTAATCGATGAATATATCTTAATTAACCCGGTACATGCTTCATTAAATAATTCAATAATACTAACAATATTCCTTTGAGTTGATTTTTCAATTCCAGGATTAAGAGCGATATTGAAGAATATAAGATCTTCGAGGGGATGTGTTTTTTTGTAACCACAGACTGTAAAGTCTGTTTCTTTTTTTTCAATAATTTCATTTACAATGTATGTCTGTAGGATATTACCGATTGTATCATCATTTCCATGGACGAATAATGTAAATATATTATCTTTCTTTTGTTCAATTGAAAACCTTGAATCTTCTCCTTTACTTAAGATTTGTGGTAATTCTTCTTTAAAATTTTCAAGTTCTGAAATAAGTATTTCACATGCTTGAATGAAAAGCTCTTTTGAATTGAGTTGATGTTGAGAATCAATTTTAAACTCATACCAATAGGGTTCACAACGATTATCTCTTTCGTAATATCTTTCTGATTCAGAAATATAAAGGCTATTTGCATAATCATCTTCTTCCTCTTTAGAGACATTATCAATCTTCATTTTTTCATTTAATACTTTATTAAAAAGTTCATTGCTCCTTTTAAATGAATAAGTGGCACATGAAACAGCTTGCCAACGCGCATCTTCATATGCATATGAAATCCTTGGAACGCCATAAAGTTCCAATTCTTCTTTTAAAGAAGAATTAGTTGATTTTAGTTCAATAATTTCACAGAAATGTTTTCCAAGGAAAGGTCTAAATATTTTTTCTTTTTCTTTATCTGATATAGGTTTATCATTATATTTTTCTAATTCGATTGAACCATCATCTGAAGGTGATTCATCCTTTTTAAGAGTAAAGATTTCAAAATCCTTTGCAGTGACTTTTACAAGTGGATTTTCAGAACTACTTTCTACCTTAAGTTTGAAAAGATAGTCTTTCTTATACTTTTTAGGATCAAGGTATAATGGAATCATGGCAATTCTATGAAGTATAAACTCATTATGCAATGGTGTTGTATTTTTTAGTATTTTTATGTCGGTATTATTCATTTCAGTTCTAAATCCAATTGATGGAATCGATGAAAGAAGTACTCTCCTTAAAGAATTAATAATACTTTTGTTTAATCCTTTATCTTTTTCACCTTTAATATCAAAGGTAATGCTATTTTCAGTTTGTTTTTGATCATCTGTATAGTTTATCTGTATTTTTGAATCCATTGTCTTTATAATTTAATATATATAAATTATAAATATCAAATTTTAAATAATTTTCTTTATGTTTATGTTTTGATTTTAATTTGTTTTACTATAAAAAATGAGCGGCGAAACACCCATTATTTATTTGAGTAAAAGATGTGAACACTGTTTAACATTAATTGAAATATTAAGAAATAGACAAGATTTAAATGGTAATTATCGTCTTGTAATGATAGATGATGAACCCTTTCCAAATTATGTTAAGTCAGTGCCTTGTATGGTTTCTGGTGAAGAATTATTTAATGCTAAAGATATTTTTATGATGTTAGAACAATCCGATACTCAGAATAATAGTCAAAGACAGGGTAAAGAAAGTGCTTCTCAATGTTCATCTGAGAGCATGGAATGTAGTATAGATGGTTATTGTCAAGACGGTTCGTGTTTAGCGTTCTCTAGTTTAGATGGAAATGATGGTGGTACTGGTTTAGATAGTTTTTATAATCATGTATCGCAGGGAGGGGGTAATCAGCCTGGACAACATGATGATATTAGAAAATTAAAAACAAATAAAATGGATAGTGATTATGAAAGATTATTGCAAGAAAGAGGGGAATTACAACCGATGCAATCGAACGGTTTCGGTAGATAATTCGCGTATAATATATTTACTTATTTTAAAGATATATATTAAATGAGTGAACAGATTCAAGAACTATTTAGAAACTTTATTCAAGATACTATTAAAGTATTTCCCGAATATGAAAAGAGATTAAATAAATATTACAGTCCAATTATTCTTAATGAAGATGATGAAGAAAAGAAATCGGCTATTTTTTCAGATTTCATGGAAAATATTGAAGATATCACAAAAGATGTTTGTGATGAGAATTTAAAAATGTTTGAAAAAGATCCAATTATTCTTCAAAATGTTTCTTTTAAAGTTATTTGGGAATCAAATATTACAAATGAAACAAGATTAAGTATCTGGAAATATTTACAATCATTTTGTATGTATAACTTCAATAAATCTCAAGAAGATATTGATGATATAGTGAGGTCCCTCCAGCAAAATGAAAAAGTAACAGATAAAGAAAATTTAATGAAGGCTAAGAGATTAAAGAAATTATCTGAATCTATCAAAAATGATTCAATGAAAGATAAATTATCTGATAAATCTCAATTAATTGATGATGTATTAGAGAATGATGAATCAATGAAACAAATGGAAGATATCTTAGAAAATACCAGTATCGGTAAGATTGCTAAAGAAGTTACAGAAGAATTAAATATCGAAAGTATGTTGAGTGAAGGTGGGGGTATTGAAGATATTATGAAAGGTGATAATATGATGAATATTTTTCAAAGCATAAGTAGTAAGATTGATGGGGCGAATGGTGGAGGTAATAATATTATGGAAGAAGCAATGGGGATTACTAAAAATATGAAAGATAATCCATTATTTTCATCTATGTTTTCTAGTTTATCAAAGATGGATCCATCCACAACACAGGCTGTTGCAGAAGCGAAGGAAAATGTTGATAATCGTAGAATAAGATTAACAAATCCACATGATGGAAGTGAAACAAAGAAAAGACTACAGAAAAAACTAAAACAAAAAGAAGAGAAATTAGAAGTTAATAAAAAACAATAAAAATAATATATAAATAATAATATATTAATGACTCCATTATGGATAGATAATTTAGAAATTTTATATGAGAAAAAGTATTTGTTTGAAATAGTTCCAGGTAAAAGTTTTGATTTTAATAGAAAATTGAATAGTTTATTAAGATTATCAATTTACTATTCAATTATTGTTTATTTAACAAGTAAAAATAAGAAAGTGTTATTGGTACCTTTATTCACTGGAATATTTACTGTATTATTAGGGAAAAAACTAAAAAAGAATGTCATTGATAAAGCTGTTATAGATTTACAGAATAATGTAAATCTCCCATTAGAAACGATTGATACTGAATGTCGTATTCCAACAGAAAATAATCCATTTATGAATCCAACAATTTTTGGAGAAGATAATAGTAAGAGTTCATGTCTTTCATATAACAATAAAGGTATTCAGAATAATATAGAAAATAAATTCAATCAAAACCTTTACAGAGAAGCAAGTGATATCTTTGGTAAAAATAATTCACAAAGGCAATTTTACACTGTCCCTTCTAAAAAATATCCAAATGATCAAGACGCATTTAAAAAATGGCTTTATTCAACTCCACCCACATGTAAAGAAGGTAATGGAATTCAATGTGCTGCAAATGGTTATGGGACTGCTGGTGGAGCTGGTTCCCCATAATGAAATAAAAATAATTATTTAACAGAAATAAAATATATTTCCTTAATATATAAATGACAGAAGTTGTAAATGGATATCATGGAGGATTTAAAAGCGATGTAAATGGAACTCAATTACAAAAATGTTCTGAAAATGAAATTAAAGAAAACTTTTTCTTAAATCAAAAAGCTTCAATTAAATCGGATACAGCAACAATTAATTATGAAGAAAGACAATCAAATGGACCTGGTATTTACAGTGTTGATAGCATGTATGGTTGTGATTGTGGGTTAGAAAAAGCAAGAGAAGTACAATTAAGTCAGCCAAACGTAAACTTCAATGGTGGCTTTGGATGGATGGGTGAAAATGGTTGTCTAATTGATAATGATTCAGATTTAAGGACTAATACTCTTACTAATCTTAAATATATTAATCAATTAGACAGAGTTATTAATGCTGGATTCTATGGAAAGGGTCCTTATGATGTTGATGCTGAATCAGATGTGAGAGATAGCCGTATAGTTAAACAAGACAGAGCGTGCGGACCTTTATCTGGTTCTTCAACTCTCCAGTATTCACTCACACCTATGATTGAAAAGTTGAGTAAGGAAGTTCAGAATACAAAACATATTATTCCTGAAGATTCTGTTAATTCGTGGGTTAGAGGTGGATTACCTTCGCGTCAAATTGTAAGAAATAAAGAATATTTAAAAAAGTTATCTGAAAATTAAAAAATATAATTATTATATATAATGATGAGATATAATGAAAATACTCAAGACATGATGCAAAAACAAAGTTCAGAAATATCAGATAAAATAAATCAATATAATTTAAATACGCTTAAGGTTGATACAGAGTCTATCTTCCCCTATGATCCATATATTAAGTATAATAATTCTGGAATATTCAGAAATACAAATGGAGATTTTATTGATAAAAATTCTGAAATCCTTAACATTACTAGACCATTAACAAACAATCCATTAGAAAAGCTTCCACCTCCATCGGTTGTTCCTGAACAGTTTGTTCAATTAAAAGACGGACTTTTTCAAACGAAAAGTACACTTTTAGACAGCCCTCCAATGGAATTAAGAGGTCAAGTTAAAAATAGATGGATAGAATTACCTCAAAATCCACAAGAAAATGCAATTGAACCTTTTAAAAGATTGGGTGCTAATACTCATTTAACCTTAATCGATAATTATGATTGTTAAATTTGAATTAAATTATTTTTATTATTAATTAATTTTACAATGTTCTTTTATCTTCAATGGGAAGATAAAAGGCCTTCTGTTATCCAACTCACTGATGAAATACCTGGTAAAATCAATTTTCAAAATACATTCAAGGTAAAATCAAATGAATATACTATATGTGGTTTTATAAATCCAGATTTCAAAGATTACAAAATAGGAAAATTACCCTATAGAAAAACAAATTACCTTTTATCTCATCTACAAAAATCAGTACGATTAATGGATGGTATGAAATCAATTAAGACATCTAAACATCTTATTGATTTGGATTATAATTCATTTATAAGGAGACTTCCAATAATTATGCTTGAAGACGTAAATATTCATAGTTGTTTACCAGTAATTGTATGGTTGATGATAGCAAACACGAAAGGATTTAAACTTAGAGAGAATATTGTAAAATGGTTATTTGGTGTTGTTTATCATTTATCTACATGTCCTGAAAAAGTAGATTATTCAAATAAGGAAATAGAAGAAATTGAAATAGAAGAAAAAGATATCATTCTACAGACTCTAAGATTTAGAAAAGCTTATGGTGGTATGAAAGGAGATCTTAATATGATTGAATATTTTATACATAATATTCAAAAAGATATCATAAAGATAAATAATGATAAAATACCCCTTTTTAAATTAGGTTTTGACCCTTTATTTAAAGTAGAATGGATTATAGAAGCGAATGATTTTCATTGTAATCGTTATATAACAGAATATGTTTTTAAAAGTTTCCCACAATATAGAAAAGATTATATTAATAAATTAATTTGGGAATTTAGTTCTTCAAAAAACAAAAGAGTTACCCATGAGAAAAATATAGTTTTAGAAAAAGATTGGAATATCATATCGGAGACAGTACGCGATTTTCAAAAGAATTGTACCTTCTATTGATATATAAAGTCTAACTAATAATAATATTATTATGAAATATTACATAACAGATACTATTTTTATTGAAGATGATATCTATTATCATGAAAATAAAGGTAAAACACATCAAATAAAGGAAAAAGATTGGCACATACATTTAAGTGATTATGGATGGAATAAGATGAATATTCAGTGGATTAAGATATTAAATAAACTTTCTTTAGAGAAAAAGAAGAATTCACTCTTTGGAGTATTAGATTGTGGTGGAGATGGTAACTGTCTTTTTAATTGTATTAATTATGCTATTAATGGATATGATAATGCATTAGCTATTGAAAATTTTCGTGAAGGTTTTTCTGATTCTATTACAGAAGACGATTTTAAAAGTATCATAGAGATTTATAAGATCTCTAAGAATTGCGGTGAATTTAAAGAAGATTGGGACCCATATGAAATAACTTATGAAGAATTTAAAGAGAAAATTAAAATTGGTGGAGATGAATATTGGGGTGATTTTCTTATCTTAAATCTTATTAAAGATTATCTAAATGTTAATTTTGTAGTATTATATAGCAATGATATAACAGGGGAATATTATAATTATCCTATTTTTTTTGAATATAATGATGATTTAATGACAATTATTTTATTTTATGAAAATGATAATCATTTTAAATTAGTGGGTCATTATAATACGAATAGAATGATATACAATTTTAAAAAAGATAATATTCCAAATGAAATATTAAGAATAATAAAAGAAATAAGATAAATTGTATAAATTTTTTATATGTGAATGTATTAAATGGAAGCAGCTATTTTACTAGGCTTAGTAGGTATTGGATATTTAAAAAATAAAGACCAGAAAACACCAATAGATACTACTGTTAATGAAGATATTAGTAAGATTAATACCGGTAATATATACGATTCTACGAATTATTATAAAGAAACAAATGAACAAGTTAAGGAATTAGCGAAGAAAAACTTCGGAGATTCTTTTAATCCTGATAAAAATGTATTTAATAGTAAAAAAGTTCCTAAGAGAGAGACACTTATATCTGATTTAAAAGAAAACTTCACAGATAGTGTATATAGTAGTATATCAGATAATTACATTGAACAGAATGATTTTTTAAGGAATGATCAGGGTATTTCAGCTCAACCCTTCTTTAAAAAAGCCCCTGCTGAATTAGATTTACAAGATACCAGACAGTTAGACAGACATCAAGGTGATAATCGTTTAAAAGAATCTAAAAGAGAGACGGCGCCATTCTTTCAATGGGAAAAGAATAATAATGTTTTTGGTAATCAATTTGGAGAATATATTGGAGATAAATCAAGATACAATGAAAGTTTTAATAAAAATAATGAATTACCATTTGAACAACAAAGAGTTTCACATATTGATTCAAAGAGTGACCTTAATAGGGAGATTAAACAAATTATTGCCGATAAGACAAATATTGATGTTTTAAGATCAAAGAATGATCAAAAAGTAACCTATGGTGGACGTGTTGTTTCTGGTAAGAATTTATCTGAAAAACGTGGTAATATGGGAGAATTTAATCATTATGACCCTGATAGTTTTTATGAAAACAAAGATGGGGAAAGAAACTTTGTAACTAATGGTGCTTTCTTAGAGAAATCTCAACGACCAGAACAAATCCTAAAAGAAACATACAGAACAACTTTGAATGATCAACCAATTGGTATTGCGGGTGCTGATTATGGAGATGGTCAAAAAAGACAAAAATCTAGAAATCCAATGAAAATACAGTTACCCAATGACCCTATTAGAAATCAAGGACCTGGTCAATTTAATGGAGATGCAGATTTCACTAGAAAGGGATACAGGGCTATGCCAAATGAAAGAGAAGTCACGGGTGAAAGGACATATGAAGGTAATGTAAGAAAAGAAGTAAATAATCCTAAAGTTGGTATATTGGATGGTGCTAAAAAGACAATTAAAGAAACTACTATCGATTCCAAGAATAATGGTTATTTGAGCAATACAACTATCAATAACCAAATGGGATTATTTGATAATGCGAAGGTAACTAAAAAGCAAACAACTATTGATTCTCAAAACAATGGTTACATTAGTGGGGGATATAATAAACTCACAATGGGTCATGAAGAACAGAGAGCCACTGTCAAAGAAACAACTCTATCCGAATATACTGGAACAGCTGGTTCCGCATACTTCAGCGGTAATATGGCAACCGACAATTACAAGAATGCTGAAACTAATCCCAATAAAGAAATCATTGCTCAAGGAAGAGCGCCTACTCTTAATAATACCAAGATTGTAAATGGTGCTGAAAATATGGATATAGATATTAAGAAATTAAATAGTGATTACATGAATCAATCTGAAAATAAACTAACTCGTGTATACAATTCAGGGCCTACTACTGATCAATATGATATTACAACATATAAGGATAAACTAGATGATTCATCTATCTCAGACAGGATTGACAAGGATTTATTAAATCCATTTAGAGAAAATCCATATACTCAATCATTATCATCATTTGCTTACTGAACAAATCCATATATTATATCTCTATTTTCATTTAAATATTCTTCAATGTTATCTGTATGAGATTCTGGGATGTCTTTTGGACGTAACCCTGGAACATAGCATCCCCCAAAATCAATTATATATATTCTACCATCACGAACAATTATATTATGTGTGTGAACATCTCCATGAACAATATTATTTTTATTTAATAAATCTCTTATATTATTAATTTGCTCTTTAAAATTGGTAACATTACTATTTTTATCTAAAAATTGATCTCCTAAATATTCAACTTCAACAACAAGCGATTTTGAATTTTGATATAATAATTTAGGTATGATATCATTTTCTTTTAATAATTCATTTATTTCAATAAAGTATTCATATTTTTCTTTATCTTTAAAAGTATAGAATATTCTTTGTTTATAAATATAGACATCTTTTTCAGTACCGAATTCTGATAAAAGTTTAATATGGCCATTACTTTTTTCGATTGAATATTTATTTTCATTTAGATAATCAAATAAGATCCGTATATCTAATTCTTTATAATTAAGTTGTGTTTTCATATAGTTTATTCTGAGTAATTGTTCCTTATTAGTTTCTTCTCCACCCATATAATTATAGTGATTGTATAAGATTAAAATGAATTTATCCTTTTCAGTATTTTTTTCATCATTTATAATATCATTCCTCCATTTTATGGGAATATACATATCATTCCTATAATTTATAAGACTATTACAATATTTTTTTATCGAATCATCATTATTGAAAAAATAATTTAATATGGTAATTATTATTACGATAATAAATAAATATTTTAAAATAATCATATATTATAAATGGAAATAAAAAAAATAAGGGATTCTATATAGAATCTATTACACTGACCCTTTTATCGCAGTATGTTTCGTATTGTTCAAATAATCCAATAAACATTCCACTCTCTGAAATATTATCATTCCAATAATAAAGTGATTTACCATAAACTATTTTTATAGTATGGTCAATTGGTTCATTTATTTTATGTTTATGTATATAATCTAGTATACGTTTTAAAGATTTTCGAGTAAATAAAAGACATGTTGTCCCCCAATTATCTGTTTTTATACTTTTTACTCTCTCCCATCTTTTAGTTAATTTTTGTTTATACTTACATAAAACAGTTGCCCCTAGTAAATAACAACCATCCTCTTCAGGAATACTATTCAAGGCTTTAAAAAACTCTTCTTCCATTTGTTTTGGTGCTAATATTGGTAATGCATCATCTTCCAAATATAGTAAATAGGGTTGTCCAGAATTATATGCTTTAACCAACATTTTATAAAAAGATCCGGCTAATCCATATGCTCCAATCCTTTCATCAAAATGATGATTATTCCTTTTAATTGGTAATGTTTTTATAATTTCTACATGTTTTGGATTTTTCGCATTTAATCCTGGAAATAGATTAGGGAAAACACCATATTTTCTCCAGTTTTTCGTTACTACTTTCATTCTTTTATCAGTAACTTCATTATTTTCAAGATAAACCATCAATGAATATTTTTTTATAAAATCATTCATTTTCCCATATTCTTTATAATTTTTCTTAGTTAAACTAAGACAAAGTAATATGAATAAAGTCAATATTATTAAATATTTTATTTCCATTATAGTATAGTATGGAAATAAAAAAAATAAGGCATTATTTATCAATCATATTATTCGTAGTTTTTATAGTTTGTACAATTAATATCATTTATAAAGAGATATATAAGAAGAAAGGATATGGAGGATATTTGAAAAATAAAAATATTATTATTGTTGGTCCAGCATATTATGTAAATAATGGGAAACTAATAGATAGTTATGATATTGTAATAAGGATGAATAAAGGTCATAATCAGACAAAAAACCCTGATAAGTATGGTTCTAGGACAGATGTTTTATACCATTGTATTTCAGAAGATGACGAAAATGGTGGAAAAATACCAGAAGATAAAAATATCAACTTTATAAAATTTACATTTCCTGAAAAAGCTATTTACGGAGGTGGTAAAAAAATGGAAAAAACAGATGGTCGTGAACAAGTAGAACAAGATTCATTTAATGATTTTGAAAGAAAATTGAAAACAAGACCTAATGCAGGGACAGTAGCAATATGGGATATACTTAGTTACGATATTAAATCATTACATATAACAGGTTTTACATTATTTCAGACAAATTATAGTAAGTTATACCGGGAAACAGCGCATGGCGAATCCGTTAATACAGGAGATGCCGCATTAAAGGCTATGAAAAACTCAGGTAATCATGATCAAAAAAGTATAGCTAAATACTATTTGGACGATGTGATAACTGATAAACGTGTTACATATGATAAAGAGTTCTTAGATGGTATCAATAAAACTTTATCTTTATGATTTCCTCCACCTGATGGATTTTGATATTTAAATCCTATTTTTTAATTTATCAATATGATCTAAATCTTTTAAAAAATCATCATAATCTAGTAATAGGACATCTTTTGGTTTATAATATTTTAATAATTCTTCATTATAATCTTTTTTTCATGTGATCAAGTATATGTCAAAATTATGATTATTTTGATTTATGATATTATCAAATAATGATTGATAACATTTTTTATATGTTCTCGGTTGTCCAAAAACTAATATAGCTGCCCTAGTTTTCGAAGTAATAGTAATTAGAACTAAAATAAATAATACAATTAATAAATATTTAACCCAATTTTTTCATAATACTATATATAATAGAAATATTATAGATAAATACTTATCTACTCTACAATCTTTTGAGAAACAGTTTTAAAAAATGTTTCATTAGGATCATTAAATATATCTAGCCATTTTTTACTAAAAATTGGTTTATTCATATAAGAATTATATAATTTATCATCTGTATCAACCTTTTTAATATATTCTATTAATTCATCTTCATTTTTAAAATCATGTGCATTTATAAATGTATCTGGATTAAAATCATCTTGAACTGTTTCAGAACCATAATAGATAGGTATACAATTTGATTTATACGCTTCTAATATTTTTTCTGTAGTATAACCAGGTTGTACTGAGTTTTCATAAGCTATACAAAATTTATATTTCTTTTGAAACTCTAGTTTATCTTTAACTTTCCCACCTACGTTGTTCAAACTTCCACCACCACAATCTACTTTTTTGTATTTAGATAATTTTTTACAAAAATCATTGCGATGTTTTACATCATTTGAATAAACAAAACAGCAAAAATTATCGGTATTTTTCTTTTCTAAGTTCTTATTTTTATCATAATCATATAAGAGCCATAATGGATACCTTATATTATTATGATCGCTAGTATTTTGAAATGTTAAATTTAAATTTATATTTTCAACAATTGGTTTTTTATTTTTCGCAGCATTTTCACCCGTAAAAAATACATATTTTATATTTCTATCTTTCTTTTTAAAGTCTTCTAAATGATAATTATTAAAAACAGAAAATATTATAATGTCTGGATTATCATCTACAATTTTTACGTTGTGATTATATTTTTTTAACAATTTTGTAAAATATTTCTGACCTTCACCTGAACCCCAGAAACCAACATATTGTATTCTTTTTGTATTTTTGTTAGTTTTATTCATAATTAGTGATAAAAATATAATGATAATTACTAGTAATATAATATACATGTATTTATTATAATTTACTATAATAAATTATTTTATTTTATTACAGATAATAAATGAAAAATTATTTATTAATTTCATCTATATTTTTAATATGTTTAATCATACATATAATAAATAAAAAATTACTTTCTGATAAAACTGAAATAGATTATAAATTAACTAATTGTTATAAATCAAGAAATATCAAATCATCATCTAATCCAAAATTCAAACTTGATGCATTTTGTATAAATCTGAAAGATAAAAAACAGAATATGGATTTTATTCATTCAGAATGGGATGAATATCTAAATATAACACGTTTCATAGCACTATCTTCTTGTACAAAATCACATGTTCAAATATTAAAAAATATTTATCAAAATAAAGAAAATATTAAATTTCCAATTGTGATTATGGAAGATGATGTTTATAGAAAAAATGACTTTACAAAATATTGGAATGAATTATTAGATTTAACAGGTTGTGATTACGTTGCCCTTGATGCCTTTTTCCTAGTTTTTAAGAATAATCAATATAATGTTCCCGAAAATTTTGTATCTTTAAAGGAACATAGGGCCACTGGATTTAATATTTTTTATAAAAGGTTTTTTGATAGATTTAATACAATAAATGATCTTGAAAAATCTATTAATAGAGAGCCAATTGATATGAGTTTTACACATAACCCTTTATTTATTAATTATACGCCAAAGGAACAAATATGCTCTCAAATTGTATCTAAATATTCATCAACCGCCGAGAGAGATACATCTGATTATATTCAATATTATAAGATTGCTGAAGAAAAACTAAAAATGCTATAAAATATAATGATGAAATTTTGTATTTGTTAAGAAAACAAAAATAATTATATATTATACTAAAAATGGAAAATGAAGATACAGAATATATAACAGGTGAAGGGGATGATTTTATAACTTTTTTATTTTCAAGTAATCCAAGAGAAAAGAATACTGTGAAATTAGAATTGGATCCTCCAGAAAAAGGTGTAAAGATTGGACAACATCTTTTTCAAGAATTACTCATGACATTTATAATGTGTTTGAAACATTATAAAAATGATGAAGAAGGAATTAATATTAATACAGTAAGTGAAGAAAATCTTGAAACGATTGATAAACATTTTCAAAGTTTTGGATTTTCAACTTGTATTGAAAGATTCACAATCCATGATTATTTAGATAATATGAAAACACCTAATTATTTTAAAGAAAAACATCTCATTAAAGATGATACATTGTTAAGAGATATTTATTATGAAAGTGTAGTTGGTGGTTATATTTATAGAATTACATTTGATTTTCTAAGATAATTTTTACTATATAAACAATAATTATAATATAAGTTATATTATTATAATGGGGGGAGGCACATTACAATTAGTTATCTTTGGAGGACAAGATATACATCTTACTGGAAATCCGGAATTTTCATATTTTAAAACAGTTTACCGTAGACATACTAATTTCTCAATGGAATGTATCGAGCAGAACAGGATAGGAACTATAACTACAGGTGATTTTTCATTAAATTATGTAATCAGTAAAAGCGGTGATTTACTGAATAAGATGCATTTTGAAATTGATTTACCAAGTCAAGCTATGACAAGTTCAAATAGTAGTGGTACAAATTACTGTTCATATACGAATAATACAGCTTATTCTTATATGAGAGATGTTGAATTATTCATAGGTGAGAAATCTATCGATAAACACGATGGAAAATGGTATGATATTCAAAATGAACTTAATCACGATAATAATGATGGTTTAGATTATTTAGTCAATAAACACGCAGCAGGTGTTACCGGGAATACTTCTCCACCGAATGTTAAGATATATATACCCTTACAATTTTGGTTTACAAAAGGAGATGTTTCATTATCACTACCTTTAATAGCACTTCAATATCACGATGTAAAGTTAAAAGTTAATTTCAGAGATATAAAGAAAATAATTAATGCTAAAGAAGATGCTGATGAAGATGATGATGATGTTTTAGTAACTGGGAATGATAGAGATAATCCTCAGACACCATCTATAAAACTTTGGGCAACATATATATTATTAGATGTTGATGAAAGAAAAAGATTTGCTCAATCTTCCCATGAATATTTAATAGAGCAAGTTCAAAAAGTAGAAAAAGCTTATTCTCCAAAAATAGATATTAGTTTAAATCATCCTATTAAATGTTTATATTGGGTCATTCAAAACAATGTAGCAAATACAGAAAAAACAGATTATAAACTTATTGACAATACTAAAAATACATTTGGTAATGATGGTCTATCCGAAAATGCAAACAGATTCAAACATGGGAATGATTATCTTAATTTTAGACCCCATGAAGTAGTGAATCCATCTTATGTTAAGTCTCTTAAACAATATGAACATTTTAAAGAAATGACAATCATGTTTAATGGAATTGAAAGGTTTGAATATAGAGACGCTACTTATTTTAGAACAATACAACCATTGGAAGTTGGTTATACTTTCCCAGAAAAGAATATTTATATTTACAGTTTCTGTTTAAAACCCGAAGAACTTCAACCAAGTGGATCATGTAATTTTTCAAGAATAGATAATCTAACATTTAATTTTACAGGAAATCAGTTATATACAGGTTATACATTCAATTTATATGCTAAAAATTATAATATTTTAAGAATCATGGGTGGAATGGGTGGATTACTGTATTCAAATTAAATTATACGAAATATACTCTTAAAATAGCTGGGGGATAACTCCCACCATACCGTACATAAGTAAGGTTGCTAGCATACCCTCCTGAATGCAGCGCTTGTGGATAAAACTTATATGAACTACCTGATGTTAAACCTGTTACAACCCATCTTATAGTTCTATACTCAATGGATGTCTGTCTGAAAGAGCTGCTGGAGCTGTTGGTAGAAGATTTATTATAAAATACACATGCAGTTTGTTCTGTATCCACACTATTTATGTTGTAACCAGAGCCAGTTGTTATTTCACTATAAGTTGTTTGACCAATAAAATTAGTAGTCTTCCTGGCTAACCTAAATTTAATACCAGCATAAAAAGGGGTGTACCTATAAACATGGATTTCTGTTGTTAATGATAATTCAACTATAGCTGTTGAACTTTCCGCCGTAAATGTACCAGTGGTCATTCCACTAAAAAGTAATGTCCAATTGCTTATCAAATAATTAGTATAAGTTATTGATGTTGTGCTGCCTGTTTCACTTGAGAGTGTCATGTGTGATGTATAGGGTTGTATTATAATATCTTTCTGTGTCCCTGTACCTGCAGCGGTGACTCCAGTTCCTTTGAAATTAAGTGTAGTAGCAGCTGTGGATAAAGCAGTCCCTTCATTTTTAATTGTTAGACTAGAACTACCCGAACCAGTGTTGATCTCGATTGTTTTCTCTGACCCAGTTCCTGAAGCGGTGACCCCAGTTCCTGTGAAATTAAGTGTAGTCGCAGCTGTGGATAAAGCCGAACCATCATTTTCAATTGTTAAACTGGAACCAGATTCACCCCATGATAATACACCGTTTGAACCCAATACAAATGTATCACCATTATCACCGCGTGTGCTAGGGAAAGTAATTGATTTTGTGTCAGTGCCATTTTGAGACAATCCCCCTTTACCATTTATTTTTAAACTTCCGTTGATTAGTAATTCTTCAGAACCCTCGTCCATATTTCCATAGATAAATGATTGATCACCGCGGGAAACATTATTTGAACTAATATATAATTTATCTGAATCGGAAACATTTGTAGGGCCAGCATTGTTACCAAGTGATATATTTCTAAATCCTGTTTTATTCTTTTTACCGGTATTATTACCTAAACTCGTATTGTGTGAATTATTATACAATTTATAACGTGTTCCTGCAGATGTTCCACTTATAGAACATGTTATTTCTTTGTTTGTCAAATTATAACCAGTTATCTCTGTTGTAGAAGATATCTTTCCATTTGAATCTAATATAGAAATATACCAACCATTATAGTATTCTGAAATATAACTAGCCATATCTGATAATTTCTTTTCTGCTTTCATAAGACCTTCCTTATGTTCAAATAATTCATATGAAGTATTTTCATTAATTATTTCTGTTAAATTAGGAGCAATAATTTTCCTAGTATCTCCATAATATTTTGTTATAATAGACTCTTGAATTAAACCATTTGTTTTCACGGAAATAGTCCAACCTCTATAAAAATCATCTATTGGGATAGAGTTATATGCTAATTGAATAGTCTGTGGTTCATATAATATATATTCTAAATTATTGATATTTTCAATCGCTAATCTATAATTAAAGTCTTCTGTTTCGAATTTAGAATCGCTTCCATAATACCTTAATATTTTAGTAATATACATAACACCAGAAACAAATATAGATATTGTCCAACCTTTATAATAATCATTAATAGTAGATAAGTTATTACCATTCAATTTCAATACTACTTCTGTTGGAGCCTCATCTGTAGTTGGGTCAGAAGGATCATTGAATATACCATCACCGCCTTCGGGTATATTATCATCTATATCTCCAAATACATAATTTCCAAAACCTTCTACTGTAATCGTATTTCTTCCTTCTTCTGGAATAGTTATATTATTATTAATTCTCAATTTCCCATTATAATGACTATGTTTACTTAAATGATATTTTGTTTTATTATTTATTAAAATACTTGTGTCTAAAGAAGGACATGTTATTACTCTGGTAGTATGGTTATAATCTTTTACATAAGAAAAATGTTTAATACCATCACATACCGCTATAATTATCCAACCATTATAATAATCAGATTCTAAAATACATTTATTTTCTTCTAGTTTAATAGTATTACCATCAATTTCAAGTTTCCCTCTAGTATGGTCAGGTGGAATCAACCTGTAAATAGTCTTGTCATTTGTAGGAGTTATAATTGGTTTTGAGTTATAATTATTTCTAAAAGTATTTGTTTTTATTTTCTTAGTACTACCATAATATTTATCTATAGTAGAGCTTTCAGGACTCGCAGAATAAATTGATATTTTATTATCAGATGTTATACTAGTTTGATTTGAACTACCATCAACATTATTAAAACCTAATAATTCATAAGAAATACTTTTAAATCTAGTTTGAGTTGTAGTCCATTTAAAATAAAAATTACCACTCGATGATATAGTTATTTTTTCAGTTGTATAATTATAAGTTACAGTATAGTTTGTTGAACTCGATGAAGAATTAAGTTGTGTTTGTAGTTCAGTGGCTAAACCAGGAGGATCATAATAACCAATCGTAAGTGTTGCGACTTTATCTGTTCCAGCGTGATTGAATAGAATCTTATTATTTTCAATGGTAACTGTTGGATTAACAATTATTCTCCACCCATTGTAATAATTTTCTAATGTATTTGCATCATTTGATAATTGATTTATTGACGTCATAACACCATTTTCTATTAAATGAGAAATACTATTTTCTTCATTATATGGTTTTGTTAATTTAAATGTTGTTGAATTATTTGTTAAATTTTCACCATTAGCACCATATTTTACATTTTTGGATGGTAATAATATATAATTTGTATTACCTCCTTCACCATTTTGATTTTGTTCTGGAAAACCAGTTAGTAGTCCCTGAACTAATTGTTCTCCTCCAGTTGGAATACCTGTATCATATCTATATCCTGTTATATCGGTAATATTCCTAACATTTTGATTACTATTTGAGATGATAGACCAACCTTTATAAAAATCATTAATATTTGAACTATTTGATTGGAGTAAATGTATTCCTCTTAATCTCCCGTTGTAGTTTCCATATGATATTTTATATTTTACATCATTATTAATAGAAATAAACCATCCGGTGATGTTATATTCTGGCGTCATTGTTAGATTTAAAGTCGTTGATGAAGAAGACGATTGTGAAGATGTTAATATATCAATTGATTCTCCAACAATTTCTAATTTATAAAATAGAATTGAACCTGGAGAATTACTTGTTATGTACACACATGTATCTCCAGAATTACTATTGTATTCACCTGATACTGTAAAATTATTTTTAGTTCCACTCGGGGATGTATAAGATATGATTGTCCCTGCTGGAATATTTGTGATTAATGATTTATTAATATTTAGTTTACTGTAATTAGAATAAGTATTTATAGATTTTATAATTGTATTCGGTTGAAATGCATTTGGAGGCGTGAAACGTATTAAACTATTTATTGGAATAGTTGCTGTTAATGCATTACTAATAGTTATTGTGCTCGTGTTTCCATTCTGGCTAACATGTGTCCCTTTAACAAATCCACTTTCTATTGATGAAATATCATTAGAAACAATATTTTTCCTTAAAACATAAGGAGCCCTTATCCTAATTTGAGGATCATTTGTTAAATCATCTGGACCATGTAATATTTCAGTATTTAAAGTAGCTATTTTAGTTGTACCATCATAATGTATAATTGTTCTATTTAAATTATCATTATTAAGTGTAATAGTATTTGTAAATCTCATTGTGATAGTCCAACCCTTGTAATAATTGTCTATACTAGATGGAGGA
>MDSZ01010378.1_pt1 | contig 21658 bp, 19 predicted proteins | sample 811201 | NCBI WGS metagenome assembly MDSZ01 (sample SAMN05326647, study PRJNA326480) | marine metagenome | isolation source: seawater | place: Indian Ocean: North | collected 2010 | reverse complement strand
TTTATTAACTCAAAACAATAATGGCTAGTAATTATTAATCATCTTTTTGCTTAGTATCATCTCCACTATCTGCGTCTGCGTCTGCTTTATCACCACCGCAGCCAACAAGAAGAACGAGAGAGAGTGCAAGCATAGCCGTAATTAATTTCTTCATTACGTGTAGCCTCCTTTGTTTTTGATTAATCGATTGCAATCGATAAGGATAGAGTTACTAAATGGAAACTTTACGCACATGTTACCCTCCCTTACCTGCCACAATATAACAAGTCGCATTTCTAACTGTCAACAATTTTTTAATAATTATCTCTACTTCACTAATCAAGGTCAGAATAGTTGGCTGAATTGTCATCCTTCACGTACATTTCAAATATGAAATATGATGCTATCATTATTGGAGCGGGGCACAACGGACTTGTCTGCGCTGCATATCTTGCTAAATCAGGAAAAAAGGTATGTGTCGTTGAAAGACGATCTGTATTAGGAGGTTCTGCAGTTACAGAAGAAATATTCCCCGGTTGCAAAGTTTCGCGAGCGGCTTATGTGAATTCACTTTTCCGGCCAGAAATCATCCAGGATCTCAAACTGAAACAATACGGTCTGGAATTCTTATCTCGTCGACCATCCAGCTTTTCGCCATTTCCTGATGAGCGGTATTTAATACTCGGCAGTGGCTTAGAAAAGGATCAGCGAGAAATCGCCAAATTCTCTCCTAAGGACGCTGACCGTTATCCTGAATACGAAACGATGCTCAACAGTATAGTACAATACGTAGAACCACTTTGGAAAAAACCTCCTCCTTCACCTACTTCGAAAAAATTGTCAGATCTGTGGGAGCTTGCGTCACTCGGAATGAAAACCCGTCGATCAGGAAATGAACTGATCCAGAAAATGGTGGAGATGTTTACACTGTCTGCAGGTGATTTGCTTGATAGGTGGTTTGAGTCAGACGAACTCAAAGCTACATTAGCCACTGACGGCGTCATCGGAGCCATGGCAGGTCCTTACACACCGGGGACTGCCTACGTACTTCTCCATCATGTCTTCGGAGAGACTAACGGCATGCGTGGGGTTTGGGCGTATGTCCGAGGCGGAATGGGCGCACTCAGTGATTCTATCGCTTCAGCATGTCGAGATCTGGGAGTGGAAATTCTACTGGATTACAGTGTTGATAAGATTTCTATCCATAAACGGGCATCAGGAGTTACACTTTCTGACGGGCGAGAACTTTCGGCAAAGTGCGTCATCTCTTCAATAGATCCTCATGTCACTTTCCTTCGGCTTCTAGACGACTCTGTCCTGCCGTCAGATTTTCGAAAAAATATCGATCAAATGGATTTCAAATCCGCTACTGCTAAAATGAACCTTCATCTTTCTGAGCTTCCTGATTTTACAGCTATACCTGGAAAAAATGCGGAAATTCAACATCATGGTACAATCCATCTGTCCCCTACTATGGATTTTGTGGAACAGGCTTATGACGATGCTAAGTACGGCCGTCCTTCCAGTCATCCAATGATTGAAGCTACAATCCCTTCCACAGTTGATGATACCCTTGCTCCCAAAGGTGAACATGTTATGGGTATTTTTTGTCAATACGCACCTTACAATCTTAAAGAGGGTAATTGGGATTCAGAAAAAACTATATTTGCCAATAGGATTATTGACGACTTCACGGAATACGCGCCTAACTTCCGCAATTCAATCATTGATTACGAGTTGTTAACACCACCGGACATAGAGAAAATATTTGGTCTTACCGGAGGTAACATTTTCCACGGCGCCATGACTCCCCATCAGCTCTTTTTCATGCGGCCTGCCTTAGGATGGGCAGATCACCGAACTCCAATTAAAGGTCTTTATTTATGCGGTTCGGGATCTCATCCCGGAGGCGGTGTGACGGGTGCACCAGGACGAAATGCGGCAGAAATGGTATTACGCGACATTCGTTAATAATACTATATAGCTGGAGTTTTATTGTGGAGAGAGCAGAACCTTGCCAAGATTTCGGTGATCATGAATATACTCATGAGCTTCAGGTGCATTTTCGAATGAAAATACTCTGTCTACAACGGGAGAAATCTTACCTTCTTCCAGCCAAATAACCAACTGCTTCATGGTCTTCTTTAGGCGTTCTTTTTCCGACCAAAGATGACCCAGGTTGCAACCGTGAACCCCTTTGTTGGCATTCATAAGGCGGATGGGATGAAACTTTCCTGTGGAAATGAGAGCCTTTATTCCTGACAGTAGATTCCTCCGTTTTCCGGGAGAAGCGGAGGACATGCCGTAGAAAACGACGCTCCCCAACGGTTTAAGGCAATTATAACTCCGCTTAACGTACTTTCCCGCTACCGGATCCAGAACAAGATCCACACCTCTCTTATCAGTAAGTTCCATTACTCGATGAACGAAATCTTCACTGTTATAATCTATAAGATGATCTGCACCCATCTTCAATAGATCTTCGTGTTTCCATGCGGAAGCAGTACCTATAATAGAATTTGCTCCTATAATTTTTGACAACTGGAGCGCAGCGATTCCAACACCTCCGCCGATTCCGTGAATGAGGATTGTATCACCACTGCGAAATCGTGCCTGTTCAACCATCATGATGTAAGCTGTTAGATAATTAACCGGCATGGCTGCGGCAGATTCTAAAGAAATACCTTCTGGTAAAGTCATTACTTGATCCACATCTACACAAACCTTAGATGAATAACCTCCAAATCGGGTAAGAGCTGCTACCTCTCTCCCGATCATATCTGAACTCATTCCCTTCCCAACGGCATCCACCACTCCACTTACTTCATATCCTACTACACAGGGAACTTTGGGTGAATCCGGATAAAGTCCCATTCGTGCAAGTATGTCTGCAAAGTTAATCCCTGCAAAATGAACGTCTATTCTAATTTGACCTTCCTGCGAGACAGGATCAGCAGTATTTCTGATTTCCAAAATATCCGGGGCACCTTTTCGGGGAATCCAAACTTGTTTCATCTTAATCTCCTCTTTAGCAGATTGCAAAAGCTAAGTAATCTCCCTATATTCCGCCGCATTTTTCTGAAGAAAATATTCTAGGAGAAACAAAATGGGAATGATGAACACCATGCGAACCAAGATGCATTTCGTCCTCTGGGGTTTGCTTATTATGTTTTTGGGGAGTATGACAGTAGGTGGTCTGGTAGGCGGCGCAGATATACTTGATGAAATATTTGGACTTTTTGGTGTGTCAGATGAAGATCCGCAAAAATCAATAGCAATTGTAAACGGAGAATTGATCTCTCCTGACATGTTCTTTCAGGTAGTACAAAATCGCCGACAGGCTGCAAGACAGCAAGGACAAGAACTTTCTGAGAGAGATAATGATCAACTTTACGACGAAATTTGGAATGAACTGGTACAACTTACGTTGATTGATCAGGAGGTTGAACAATTAGAAATTGAAGTTACTGACGATGAAGTCTATTACGAATTGGAAACCAATCCACCCCCGATTTTCCAGTCTGTACCTGATTTTCAAACTGACGGAAGTTTTGATCACGGAAAATATCTCACCGCTCTCCATAATCCTCAGGGAGATGAGTGGCTTTACTGGGAAACATTCACTCGAGATTATTTGCCTAGAAAGAAGCTGTTAGACCGTGTTAAGTATTCTTTGACTCTATCTGAATATGAAGTTAAGCAGGAATTTATTTCTCGCAATGTAGATCACACACTTTCTGGTTTAGCGATCCCCGCATCTTCTTTCCGCGATGAGGAATTTAATGCTACCGATGAAGAAGTTTCTGCTTTCTATAAATCTCACATGGATGACTTTCAACAAGATGAAACCCGAGTTCTTAGATATGTAAAGTGGGACAAGAAACCAACTGCTGAAGATACAACCGACACTGAACAATTTGGTGAAGATTTAATCCGTAAAATTAACGATGGCGCTGATTTTGCCACTCTTTCAGAAATCCACTCAGCTGATCCCGGTTCAGCTGCAAAAGGCGGTGATCTTGGGTGGTTTGGACGGGGACGGATGGTACCCCAATTCGAAGAAGCAGCGTTTAAAGCTAATTCAGGTGAAATAGTTGGACCTGTTGCATCGCGCTTTGGCTACCACATCATCTGGGTGCGTGAAAAACGCGGTGAAGGTGACAGTCAAGAAGTTCTGGCCAGTCATATTTTGTTAAACATAGAAATGGGACCTTCAACCCGCAACCGACTGAAAAGAGAGGCAACACAATTTCTTTACAACGTGGAAGATAATGGATTTGGTAAAGCCGTAGAGATTTCTGATGTACCTCTCGACAGTTCACGACAATTCACTGAAAATTCTACCATCCCCGACTTCGGCTTCAGTCTAGTACCGGCTAGGTTTGCTTTTCGATCTGAAATTGATGCTGTCAGTGACATTATAGAAACCGACAACAGTTTTGCCATTTTGCAACTTATTGAAATCCACGAACCGGGACCTCAGCCACTGGAAGATGTGAGAAAACGTATTGAGAGAGATGTTCGTCTGGAAAAACAGATGGCACGAGCTGAAGAGAGGATAGGTGAGGTTTACGAAGAACTGTTAGCTGGGAAGAGTTTTGCAGAACTTTCTGAAACTCATGATGATGTCAAGTTAATCGAAGAAAAAGAGCGCAAGCTGTCAACAGTACTTCCTTATATCGGCTCGAAAAATCCAAAGCTTCTCGGCCGAATAGCTTCTTCTGTTCCGGGAGAACTTTATGATCCCTTCGAAGGTCAGCGAAGTTGGGTAATAATTCGTTATCTTTCTCAAGGTGAATTTGACGAAGAGGAGTGGCTGGTTCAGAAAGATTTTATTCGTGATGAACTATTAACTAATCGTCAAAATGAAGCAGTTAATACTTATATCACTGAACTGACTGACAATGCCGATATTGTTGACAATCGACGATATCATATTCGGTAAATATTATTATAAAAACTAATCGCCGAAGGTATAGTGTTTACGTACCTTCTCCTTTACCTGCCACGTACAAGATAGACCTTTCGGGAAAGTCACCATATCACCGACACCAAACTCCACCTCTTCCTCATCGGTGGTAACTTTCACCTTACCTTCCAATAGATAGCACGTCTCAGTCATATCATACTGCCAAGAAAATTCTGACGGTTCGCATTCCCAGATTGGATTTTTTTTCATCTCGGAGATTTCAGTTTCACTAGGTCTACGGACTTCAACCTTTCCCATTACCCCTCCTTAGGTACAAAATAAACATCCGTGGGCTTTAGTTTTGACAATCTCCGAAACTTTGCCTTTACCTCCATACCAATCCAATCAAGTGTCGCATCATCAGGATCTAAGCCAATGATGCGTGTGAGAAGCAGTGTGTCCACTCCTTCAAACGTAATGAGTGCCAGAACAAACGGCGTCTCCGGCAGGAATTCCTCCGAACCGTAGTGGCAAACTGTGAAAGCGTGAATCTTACCCTCCTTCGGCAGTTCCACCCAATCGGTCTTAGCACCGGAGTAGATATCGTGTCCGCGGGGATTTGCATAGGTGTAACCGCTTTCACTATCTTGATTGCCAAGAAGATTCTTGTTCATCAGTCCTGCGAACCACGGAGAATCCTGCCCGTACGAGTGGATGTAGTCAATCTGGTACGGCTGCTTCATGATGATAGGCGCCATATTGTTCAAATCAGCAAGGGAATTGTCGTTCAGCTCAGTAGGAAATGGAACATTGAACAGGATGGTCCCGTCGTCCGTCTCTTCGATTTTTCTTACTACTTTTTTATCAGACATGACTACTCCTCCTTTTCCAGAATAGATACGGTTACATAAGTACCCGTCCCGGCGTGACTGTGAATAGCGCCGCGCTTAGCTTCACTGATCTGCAGTTTATCATCGCCGAAATGTTTACCGATGGTCTCCTGCAGTTGCCAGATGGCGAAGACTCCCTGCATTAAACCGGTAGCTCCTACAGGATGTCCGCAAGCGATGAGTCCGCCGGATGGATTGACGGGACAGATTGGGTCGTCTGCCAAATCGAGTCCGTACTCGATTCCGGGAGTGAATGCTTTACCGCTGACGGCAAACGATCCTCCTTCTCCATATCGGCAGAGCCCCATGTCTTCATACGTCTGAATTTCCGATGATGTATAGGCATCATGAAGCTCCACGAAATCAATCTCATTCAGAGGATCGACAATCCCGCAATTCTCATATGCTTCTTTTGATGCCATTCGTCCCGCACGGAAGGAGTGAATACCCGGATATCGGAAGCCATCATCCCATAGTTTCTTATAATATGAACGATCCTCCTCGTTGTCTTCCTTCTCAAGCAAATTGTACTTCATGAAATCGTCATAGTTCTGATGAGGACGATCCGCCATACGCATGGCGTCTGTTCCTCGACCTATTCCTGGTACAATCACCTTAGAAATGCTCTGCCCGGATGCTTTCTCCAGTTTGGCTAGTCCATCCTCATTAGCGAATATCACCGCTGCCGCACCGTCACTCATAACGCAAATATCGAGGCGGGTTAAAGGCCACGCCACCATGGGAGCATTACGTACATCTTCGATTGTCAACTTCTGTTGTTTTTGCGAGTACGGATTGTGATAAGCATTCATGTGATTTTTCACGGAAACGTGAGCCATCTGCTCTACAGTAGTACCAAATTCCTTCATGTGTCCAGTAACCATCATGGCGTAATAGCCGGAGTAAAATCCGCCTACCGGATAGTCAAAGCTTACATCAGAAGCCAGAGCAATAAATTCATTTCCCTTCCATGTGTTAACATGAGACATGGTTTCAAAGCCGTAAGCGATACATACATCCATGTAGCCAGATGCTACTGCTTTCCACGCTTCTTGGAAGCAGATGCCGCCTGTGGCTCCGCCCCCTTCCACGCGATGGCTTGGCTTAGGACAAAGACCGAGATAATCCTGAGCCATAATACCAGCCATGAGCTGACGAGTGAAGTGATCTGAAAAGTAAGATGCCACGGATCCGTCCACGATCTCGATGAACTGCTTATGATTGAGACCAATGTCGGCTATGGCGTAATCGTATGCCTCCTTTAGAATAGCTTGAAATGTCTTGTCCGGACGTGCCTTGGCAAACTTACTGACTCCGCCGGAAACCGCATATACAGGTCGCATTGTTTTACCTCCTATTAAGTGTAATAAGTGCTGTTGAAATTGTAATCATAAAGGGTATTAGATAGGGCGTAAGTTGAAAAGAATTTCTAAAGGAATAGGGATAATGGCAATTGATTTAGGTTGCTGCTTCTAACGGAAAGTCACGGTAATACAGAGAAATACTTTCAATAAAAGGATTTAACAGCTAATCTTCTTGCTCCACATATTCCCATTTCTCCTCGAAATAATTATAATTTAACTGAGCGTCGGGTTTGGTGAACTCCCATTTATCTTCAATGTAATTATAGTTCAACTTTTCATCTGATTCTATATAATCCCACTCATCTTCATGATAATTATAATTCAGTCTGCTCTCCGGCTTTGCATACTGCCAGTCATCCATCAGGTAATTGTATCTAAGCTCTTCTGATTTTTGGGATAATTCCCACCGATCTTCCATGTGATTGTATTTCAGCTCTTCATCTTCTCGAGCAAACTGCCATCTGTCTTCCATGTAATTGTATTTAAGTTGTTGAGCGTTTAGAAATACAGAAGCTGAAATTACGATCAATGTCAGAACAGTTTTCATCTGTCTAAGTATTTTTTATTTTAGTAATGTCTACAACAGTATCAAACGGAAGAGCTTCAGCATTGGTGAAAATTTTCGGTAATATTAGAATGTAGCCGTAAAGCCAATTCTTTCCAATAGAGAAAGCACTAATCTATTGCACCTTCAATGCAGGTAGTATTAAAACCGCCACGTGTATTATAAACTGTTGTGATTTGAATTTTTTCTGTATCTAATGTCGATTTCAAATCATTGTAAATTCGTTTTGTTGCACCTTCTTGATAGATTCCTACATTACGAAAACTGACAAAATAATATTTTAATGATTTCAGCTCAATACATTTCCCGCCGCTAGGATAGTATTCAATTTTAACATAAGCCAGATCAGGCAAGCCACTGAATGGGCAAACGGCACTGAATTCATCTGTCTCCGTCATAATGTACTGATTTGGACTATCGAAAGGGAATGTTTCCAAAAAATCAGGATTAATCTCTTCCTCACCTTTGAACATAAAATATTTATCTTCAGCTTTTGGCATCTTTACCTCGATAGATACAGCCTGTCCAGAATTTAACTAGTTGGATTCTCAAGTCCTTTAATTTCATTTAGATAGTGATGATCTGGACCAGCAAGAATAACTCGTTGTTCATTCTTCATTCCAGTGATCTTCGAGAGCTTTGCGGAAAGTAGTAGGAGGTCTAACAGCTTTTCCATCATGATTAACGAATGTATGGACTGTGTGCCCGATAGCTACGATAGTATTATCCTTTAGCACCTCGTATTCGACTCTAAGGGTTGATCGTGGCATATTCTTAAACATGGTCCGAATGGTGAGTTCATCCTCAAAAGTAGCCGGATTCTTGTACTCACAATGACTTTCGATGACGGGTAGGTAAAAGCCAGCTTTTTCAATTTCACTGTAAGGAAGCCCAATCTCCCTCAACAGATGAGATCGAGCTGCTTCAAAATACTCATAATAGCGACCGTAGTACACCCGTCCCATCATATCAGTTTCCGCATAGATAACTCGGATAATAAAGTCTACAGAAATCACGATACCTCCTGCCAATGACCGATACGTTCATACTTCTTGTGTCGAATGTCTATTAGTTCTTCAGTGGTGAATTGAGATAACAGCTGGAGTTCTTCTACGATAATATTTTTTACGGTTTGAACCACCTCATCTTTGTTGCGATGGGCACCGCCTAAAGGTTCTTCGATGATACGATCGCAAATTTCCAATTCTTTCAGATCAGATGCAGTCACTTTCAGCGCTTCAGCCGCCTCTTCGGCTTTTCCTGCATCTCTCCATAGAATGGATGCGCACCCTTCCGGACTAATTACGGAAAACCACGTATTCTCCAGCATGAGAAGACGATCGCCTATTCCGACTCCCAATGCACCACCACTGGCACCTTCACCAATAACTATAATAAGTATCGGTACCGGTAATACAGTCATCTCCAGCAGATTTCGAGCGATTGCTTCAGCCTGTCCACGCTCTTCAGCGCCTAATCCCGGATATGCACCTGGAGTATCCAAAAGACATACAACAGGCCGATTATACTTGGCTGACATCTTCATGATTCGTAAAGCTTTTCGATACCCTTCTGGTTTGGACATTCCAAAATTTCTGTAGAGATTCTCTTTCGTGTTTTTCCCTTTTTGCTGTCCAATGTAGGTAATGTGTATTCCATCAATCGTACCGATTCCAGCCACCAGCGATTTATCATCTGAAAAATGTCTATCACCATGCAGCTCAAGAAAGTCCGGCGACATTCTTATTATATAATCCAGAGAATAGGGTCGTCTGGGATGGCGAGCCAATTGAACTCTTTGCCAGCGAGTAAGATTGGAATATATTTCCTTTATTAACGTCTGACGCTCTTCATTTAATTGACTAATTTCCCCGCTAAAATCCTGCTTTCCGGTAAGACTCTTGGAACGAAGAGTCTCAATCTTATCATCTAACTTTACGATTGGTTTTTCGAAATCGAGGTGGAACTCAGCCATTATTTCTCCCTCTCAGAAACGTTGTGTTGATAATTTTTTTCTAGATAAAGAAAAGTCAGCATACCTAAAAGAAGCACAACAAGGAAAATTGTGTTTGCCATAACATAATTAAGACTCAAGCATAGGTAACCCACAAGACTCAGAATTAAGGATGAACCGTGCATGAGCAGTACCGACCGTTCTATGGAAATACCAAGTGCAGCAAGACGATGATACGTGTGATCTCTGGAGGCTTTGTGTATTTTTTTTCCTCTTCTCATTCGAGATATTACCACTAATAATAAATCAAACAATGGAATTGCAAAAATTAAAATCGGTACAAACCAAGATGATAGTTGATGTCCTCCAATAGGTGTATAAAGAATTGCTACAGCACCAAGATAAAAACCAATAGATTGAGCACCTGAATCTCCCAAAAAAAGCCGTGCAGGATGGGAGTTATAAAAGAATATCCCAGCTAGAGCTCCTACTACAATTGTACAGAAATGCACCAATTCCATTTGATTTACACTCAACGTTATAACAAGAAAAAACAATGTTGCAAGTGCACCTAGCCCAACAGCTAGTCCATCCATGCTATCTATCAAGTTAAACGCATTTGTTAGAACAATCATCCAGACCAGAGTTATCACTATATTAAGGCCTTCACCCAATGCTGTTTCGCTTCCAAGAATGAATTCAGGAGATGTAAATATTCTAACTTTCACATCAAGAGAAATTAGAAGTATGGCTGCCAATAGTTGTCCCAACAGTTTTCCCCACGGCGGCAGATGATAGTAATCGTCCCACAATCCAAAAGTCAAAATAATCCATGAGGCAGCTACTACACTTAATATATCTCTATCAATTTCTCCAGGAGCCAGAAAGAGAATCGCTGTTATGGTCAACACCAAGACCAATCCACCTGTCAAAGGCATAGGTTCCTTGTGAAGTTTATGATCTGCGGTTCCCGGGTGATCAATCAGCTTTAATCTGGGTGCCAATCGAATGCTAATAAAAGCTAAAGACAAGGCAACAGTCAGTGAACCAAGTAAGATTCGAAAAATATCAGCGATTTGAATTGATGTTATCATTTCAGTTCCTAACAGTGTCCCATATGACTGTCATCAAAAGTTTACCCAACATAGCTGAATAGAATAGGCCGTTGAATAACGGAAAATAATCAGCTGAAAAGTGCTTTCTATACAAAAGAAAGTATGAGCGGTGCCATTCAAACAGAGATCGATATTTGAAAGCTGCAGATCCACCGCGACCGGAATCATGAACCACTTCTGCTTCAGGAACATAAAAGATTTTCCATCCTGCGGCTTTCGTCCGGAAACAGTAGTCAGAATCTTCCTGATAGGCAAAAAAACGTTCGTCGAATAAACCTACTTTGTCAAATACTTCTCGACGGATCATCATACACGATCCGGAAACACCGTCAACTTCACATGCGCTCACTTCATTAAGATGCGACAAGTGATAGCCGGTATATTTACTATCATTGGGGAAGCGGTTGGCAAGTCCTGTAAAATAACTGATCACATTCCACGGCCGGGCAACTCCCCTGCGGCAAGACTTCTGGAATGTACCATCGACATTTAGCACTTTTGGACCGGCTATTCCTACCTCTGGATGCAAGTCGAGGAAGTTGGCTAACGCCATAACGGCATTGGGCTTCACAAAGGCATCAGGATTCAAAATCAGTAAGTATTCACCATCTGATTCCTTCATGGCTCTGTTCATTGGAATTGTGTACCCTTCATTCCGATTGTTTCTTATCAGTTTCACGGTGGAGTGATTTGAAAGTATCATTTTTACGGTATTATCATTTGATCTGTTATCAACAACAATGATCTGCTCAATCCTCTCTCCTTGTGACTTCTCCAATAAAGTCAAACTGCGATGGAGATATTTTGAAGCATTCAGGGTAACAATACAAACCGAAACATTCGTTTGAGACATATCAGGTATAAGTACTTCTCAACAGCTGGAAAGTTACTTGTTCCACCCGAAAAATCTCCATAATCGTAATCTCCACACCATCAGTATAGCTTCAAGCATGATCAGCTTGCTCATCTTAGATTCACCCACTGTTCTATCGAAAAAGATAATCGGTACCTCTTTCAATCGAAAACCTTTCCTCCAAGTACGAAAATTCATCTCAATCTGGAATGAGTATCCCTGCGATTTTATATTATTCAAGTCGAGTGTAGCCAGTACCTCACGACGCCAACATTTAAAACCTGCGGTCGCATCTCTTATGGGCAATCCAGTGACGATCCTCGAATAGAGATTAGCACCATAGCTAAGCATCAATCGGCGGATTGGCCAGTTAACGACACTAACACCTTGGACATATCGACTACCTATGACAAGATCTGCATCTGTCAATCCGTGAATTAACTTGGGAACATCATCAGGATTATGTGACATATCGGCATCCATCTGGATAATGGCATCGAAGTCATGTTCAAGTGCCCACTGGAAGCCTGCACAATATGCTTTTCCCAAGCCATCTTTTCCAGGTCTTCTTAAAAGGTGAAGATTAGGATAGTCAGCCTTCAATGTCTCAATGTAATCGCCGGTACCATCAGGAGAATTGTCATCTACAATCAGAATATGATATCTGTTGTCAATATCATGGAGTCGTTTAATTAACTCACCAACATTCTTTCTCTCGTTATATGTAGGTGATATAATAAGAGTCTTCATGCGACTACACCTTCTTTTACTTTTCTTAGGCAATAATCAATACCATACGTACGAATACCGACAGTGTCTTCAATTTTATCAGTTGTTAATCCAGATTGCATAGGTCTCTTTGCAAGTTGGTCTAATTCTTCGGTAGTGATCTTTTTTATTAGTGACTTATCAAGATTGTATATTTCAGCAATTTTTAGCGCAAATTGATGACGGGAGATGAAATCGCTACCTCCGTAGTGAAAAAGTCCTTCACTGTTTAGAACGATGAGTAATTTAATTGCCTCAGCAAGAGCACCTGTCCAGGTGGGATTGGCATATTGATCATCCACCACACTGATCTGATTTCCCATCTTGAGTGATTCAGTAACCCAGCGAACAAAGCTCGCTGAAGATTTGCCGGCTCCGTAAAGAACATTTGTCCGTAAGATAACCCAAGAATTGCGCCCTCCTCGTACTTCATTTTCAGCAGCAAGTTTTGTTTTACCATAATAGTTGATCGGAGAAGGTACTGCATCTTCTGCGTATGGACCATTCACTCCATCAAATACATAATCTGTAGATACAAAAACTATTCTGGCATCACTCCCCCCGATGGCATCAAGGAGATGTTCGGTTCCTCTTACATTTACGTTCCAAGCCTCTTCTTTATCTCGCTCACAACCATCCACATTTGTCAAAGCAGCAAGATGAATTAAAACATCAGGTTCATATTTTCTTACTACCTGCTGAACTGCAGCTTTATTTCCTATGTCCATTTCGACAACCGGACAGGCAGAAAGAGTGTGATCAGTTATGATCAGATCGGTAGATAGGATATTAAAATGAGGCTGCAACTCCTCAATAATACTTCTCCCGAGTTGTCCGCTGGCACCAGTTATTAGAATCCTCTTATTCATTGGTCGAAATTACAACTTCTTCTATTAACTGTTCAATTTATGAAGGTGAATTCAAAAGTCCGACAGTTTAGCCTTTTCCAGTTTTGAGTGCTTTAAACGTTTTTGCCGTTTCCAGGTTGACCAGAGTGACCATAACACGAAAATCATGATTACAGAACTTGCTAATAGAACAATAGTGCCTAATGAAATTCTGCTGGGTTTTTCATAATCGATACTGAATGTGCGAACTATCGATTCCATTTCTCGAAGAAACATAAGTTTTTTACCGCCAGGATTAAATATTAACATATTGATGTGAAAAAGTCGTTTCGAACTGTCATCAATAAAAATGTACGAAATAAAAGGGCCACCGCCGGATGCATTTGCAGATTTAGTCTCCCACCTCCCTTCTATTCGCCACATTTCACGATTATCAATATTAATTTTATTAATAGTCCAAGGTAGATCAGTGGATTCAATGAATTGATAATCACTGAAAAATCTTTTAGCCATGTTCTTGATTTTACTTTTCAAAGAATTTCGATGTAATTTAGATCCTACTTGATTATCTATCCAATGAACTGTAAACCATCTGCGTGGATAGTCTCTCCCTAATTTAACAAAGTTGGCTGGTCGATCTTCTTGCACTATCATAAAATCATGAGGAACTCGAACAGTCCAACCGTACCGCTTGAAAAGGTCTTCTGAAATATCCGTCTGTTCATTTATTTCATAAAGATGCTCTGATATACGTTTTAGATAACGGTTATCAAACTGATCAAAAAGCCAACCACTTTTTAATTTCAGACTTGAGGAAATATCATCAGTATTACCTTTAATTATCGCCACCACTTGACCTAATGAGAATACATTTTCATCAACCCATACCGGATCCGCACCTGCATAGGTACTCAGTTCACCATCTGAAATGAGCTGATTGATTAAAAGATCTCCATTATCATTTTTTAAATCTGTTATCGCGAACAGAACGATATTGTGTCGGTTTTGCAATTGATCGAATGTGGATGGATCACGATATCGGACAGTAAAATAAGATTCCGGGTTCACATCAACAGATTGACGAAAGAGCAACTTTTCCATTAACTCTTTTGCTACTTTCTTATCATTTTGAGAAACAAAAATTTGAATCTCATTTTCGGGACCTTCCGACCATGGAAGATATTCTCCGCAGTTTGAGATTAATATGAGTGAAAATAACCCTATTAAGATTCTTCTGTAATGAACGCCTTTCATTATTTGACGATGATTTTAAAATTCGATTGTCGTTTCTCTATAGCTACATCCTTAACCAATATTGTCACCTCATCTCCCATCCGATAGCGTTCTCCACTTTGTTTACCTGTAAGACTGAAGTCCTGTTCATTAAAATATAAGTTATCCGATTCTAGTGAATCAGCATCCACAAATCCCTCCACAAGAGTATCTTTCAACTCCACGAAAAATCCTCTGCCAATAACTCCTGATATGATGCCGTCAAATGTTTCTCCAACCCTTTCTGCCAACCAACGTATCTGTTTTAATCGTATGTAATCACGTTCAGCTTTTTGAGCTAATATTTCTGACTCTGTATTCGATTTCGCCAGCTTATTTAGTGGCTTCTTTTTCTGGAGCTGTTGAGATCCTTTTTTACTGCCGAGATATTGTTTAATTAATCTATGTACTACAAGATCAGGATAGCGACGAATGGGCGAAGTAAAGTGCGTATAATGCTCGAAAGCCAATCCGTAATGACCTCTGTTGTCTGTGCTGTAAATCGCTTTCGTCATTGTCCGCAAGGCGATATTCTCGATTAGTGCTCGATACGGTGAGTCTTCCACCATACTCAAGATTTTACGAAATTCACTTGACGACAAAGATTTTGGACGAGATTTGATGAGATTCAGCCGTCTGAGAAGGTCGACAAAACGTTCCATATCTTCTCTAGGCGGCTTATCGTGAATCCTGTAGATAAACGGTCTGTTTTGCGAACCATCGTATGGTACGTTTTCAGCTATCACACGATTGGCAAGTAGCATGAACTCTTCAACAAGTCTGTGACTTTCCAATCTCTCACTGTGTCGTATTTCGTGAGGAATTCCACCGTCACGGAAAAAGAATATGGGCTCGGGAATATCGAAATCTATGCTCCCTGCTTCTTCGCGAAGTTTCTGGAGACGCTGCGCCACCTTTCGCATGGCAAACAGTGTCTTGAAATGAGGTGATTTCGTTTTTCCATCCACAATCGCCTGTACGTCACGATACGTAAAACGCTTTTTGTTTTTGATAACCGATGAATGGAATTTCCAGTTTAAAACCTTACAGTTAGTATCAAGAGTCATAATTAGAGAACTGGCCAAGCGATCTTTGTCCGGAAGAAGTGAACAGACACCGGCAGATAAATTCTGCGGAAGCATGTGAACGACTCCCTCGGCGAAATAGACAGATGTCCCGCGATAACGAGCTTCTTGATCCAGTGCCGAGCCGGGCTGTACGAAATGGCTCACATCAGCAATATGGACTCCTACTGTTGTCGTTCCATCTTTATTCTTCTTCAGAGAAATGGCATCATCAAAATCCTTCGCTTCCTTCGGGTCAATGGTGAAACAGTCTAAATCTCGAAGGTCTTTTCGATTCCTGATTTCAGAAGCTATATCCTCTTCTGTAAATTTTTCAGCTTCACTTTGGACAGCTTTCGGAAAAGTTGGATCTAGATCGAAAGCGCTGCAGACAATTTTCATGTCATCTTGAGGATTCTGGGTAGAGCCGATCACTTCTTCCACTTCAACATGAATAGAGCCTCTACCTCTTCCCCAATCACGAACTTTCGATAAGATTGCATCACCCTCTCGAAGCTTCTTGACTTCAGTTCCTACTATTCTAATCCCTCTAAGCGGAGTTACCGGCTCGATGGACAAGTAAGCTTCTCTCTTCTGGAAATAGACAGTACCGACAAAGCGTTCCGTACCTCGCTTAACGATTCTGTTTACTTTGCCTCTGGGACCTCGTGAATAATCTGACGGAAGAAGTGTCACTTCTACCGTATCTCCATTCACTGCGCCGCCTAAATCCCGCATGTTAATAAAGATGTCATCACCATCTTCTATTAAAAGAAAACCAAAACCTCTCTGTGTTAGTTCAAGTGTTCCTCGAAACTTTTTTAATCCTCCGCTCCAGCAGTATCCTCTTTTCTTGACACTTACTATCTTTCCCTCTTGTACAAGATTTCTTAAAGCTCTTCTAAATTCAGCTTGTCTCTTTTTGCCAATTTTCAAATGGCGTTGTATCTCTCGTTTATTGTAGTACGAGTGAGGATGTTCACGGAAATATTTGACTATTTTATCTTTCATTAAAACCTATTAATTATCCTTATATGTATTTTACCTTCTTTAGGACTGTCATCTTTTCCGACTGCATAATCAAGCTGTAAAATTCCCATAGGAGTCTTTTGCGTGAGTCCAATGCCAATTGATGCCGGTGTTCGCTTCTCGTCATCAAAACTTCCATCAATGAAGGTGTAAAAATAGTTATCTCTGTTTGCTCTGTATCTCATTTCTAATTGATTTATCACTACCCAAACTGATTCAAATTGTTCCTCATCATATCCTCTTAAAGATGAGGCTCCACCGTATCGCAGCTTTTTGCTTAATGGAACGGCTCCTGAGGCAAGTCCAAAATAACCACCATCCGTCGCCAACGAAAGAGTTAACCTGTCCATTATTGGAATTAATATCTCACTTTCACCTTTAACATCAAATGAGATGGTCTCAGCGGACCCGTCAGAAACAAAATCTCCAAGACCGATATGAAATTTCAGCCACTGTCCTTTTGTCGGATTTGTGCGGGAATCTCGTCTGTCCCATTCCCCCTGAACTGTCAATGACCTGATGGTGTGACCGGCGAGTCCGAGACTGTCACCTTCATCCGTGATAGTGACGGTCTCCTCGCTGCCGCCGAAAGACCATTTGCCGAATTTCGAGCGCGGGACAACTACGGAAACTGCACTCTCTTGGCGGACGTATAGTCCATCCTGTAAAATCTGTAAGAAGCTAAAATACCCTCCTACTCTAAATCTCCAAAGGAAGGGATCTTCGTAGCTGATGAACATTTTCTGCGATTTTTCGTCCTTGCGATTCCACCACAATCTGCTGACAGATGCGGAACCAAACGGATTTTCAAGTCCGATCTGAATGTCTCCTGTAATCCGGTTTTTCCCATCTGGGGACGGCTGCAATCCCGCTGCTGCAACAATGGTGTGAGAAAAATCTGTTTCCACTGGAATGACTGCCGAAAGCCGATTCTCCGATGATCGAGCGTAATAAGGGTCTCCGGCTTTATTCAGAAATGAAAAGGCGACAACACTCTTATCCAATTTAATGAGCGAATTGTTGTTGGCTGAATGTCCAATTTTACCTTCCACAATCTGAGCAATCGTTTGACTGTTCAGCTCATCAGCGCCTTGCAGTACAACGCTGTCTAGTGCGAGTGGTTTTCCACCCGTTATTTCCCAGCTGCTCAGAAGACGACTGTCGTCGCGCTCCAATCTATTCAATCTCAGTTGAGCATTCCATTCGCCTTCATTTGCGAGAGATTCCTTCACGCTGTCGAGGGAAGCTGTAAGCTGCTCCAATGTGGTCAGCGGGATCTTCCTTTCCGTCTCCTGCGCGGAAGAGAGCGTCAAAATCGCCAGAAAAACAATTACCTTAAAGCGCAGCACGTATTTCTCCGGTTATGGTCAGAATGCCGTCATGAAGGGGATCTAGGATGTAGCTCAAGTGTGCATTGGCGGTGATGTTCTCTCCGAAGATGAGAAATCCTGTAAGATTGGCGAGAAATGATGATCCGACCTGTCTCCCTCCTGCGGCTTCCGGCGGGAGCAGCGAGATTAGTTTATCTGGGCTTTTTACATTCACGTAATCGAGAGACGCCTCGAATCGCCCTCCCTTCTTCGTGAACAGTTGGCTGTGAAGTTTGATTCCTGTTGATGATACCGAAAAAGTCTCGTAGAAATTCTCACCGTCGTCTTTCCCGTACTCAGCAGTGATTCCAAACTCCATCTGCTTGGATGATTGCCAACTCACTCCTGAGCTTAAAATCCAACCGTTGAGTGAGCGAACTCTGCTCTCGAATGACGACTTGACTTGATGATTGTGGCTATTAATTTCTCCGGAAAAGAGTACTTTTCTGCTCATTGGCTCTTCACCGTTCATAGAAAACATATTTTCTGTAGTGTGAAGATCTCCTTGAAAATTGTCTGCCGTCATATCTACCCGATTTCTTGTCGAAATGCGAATCTTTCTCAGTGTACCTCTCGGTGAGTATGTCAGCTCATTCCGGAAGTTTAGGCGAGACTGTTTGATAGTCGTGTCGCTTAATTGCGGAGAGAAAACAGTGCCGGACGAAATGTCGCTACCGTTCAGATCAGATTTGGCAAAAGACTTTAATGTGAAGTTGCGTAAAAGGCGACTGTTAAGCCGGCGGAAATCGAAGACCAATCGAAATCCTGATGTCAAGCGAGATGTGGGTGTTCTGTTGCCAGAAGGGATATGGAAGAGGATGTATTCGCCGTTGGGATCGGGAAAATACTGATCGTAATCACTGTCGTAACGATAGCTGCCCAGACCAACACCAACAGAATCGTACAGTGCTATTTTCTCTTCGTAGAGCGACTGCTCGAGCTTACCGTCGAAGTTAGCAGTGATGAAGCTTCTAGGAAGTCGGTAGCTGAACGACGCTTTTGCGAGTGAATAAGAAATGTCGTCAGTCTCGGCAGAAAACGTCTTTAACTTTTGTCTAAGAGACAATTGAATTCTGTAACCATTCCGCCATCTTCCCGAAAAATCCAGCTCACCCAGTTGACTGCTGCTCACTTCCTCCCAATCTCCAAGTGAATCTGCATCATCTGCCTGATGAAAGTCGCTTCTCTCCGTTAAACCAACAGAACCGTGAATTTTCGTCCCTTCGAATAGAATTGCCGCTGTCTTCTCATCAAACTTGAAATCTGAGGTCCGCTCCTCTTGGAGGAGTCGAAGTAGAGGGTGGAATTTGCCGGGAAGCAGTTTCGCTTCCAGACGTTTCCTCAACCATCCTGAACCGGACGAATCAACATTGCTGGGGTTGATCGGAATTAGAAGCACTTCTCCAGATCCTCCTACGTCACGAATTGATGTGGTCGCGGAAGCTTCGAAGAGCGGTACCCAATTAGACGTGTGGATGATCCCGACCGCCCATCTGGAAGCGGTCTGATAACTGTCGGAGTAGCTACCAAAATCGAACGATGTTTGCAAAAGTTCGCCGAGAGTGTGCTGAATGCCCATTTCTGTGATGTTTTCGTCAGTAACATTTTCAGTCAGCGCCAAATTCCACTCACGACTAAACTCAACTTGCCTATCACGCTGAAAAGGCGAAAATCGGCTGTCTCTTTTTCTGTGACTCAAGGTGATATCCAAAGCTCCGAAATCTGACGGTAGTTTACCTGAATGATTAAGCTGAATGAGGCCGGCTGCTCCAAAGTTGTTGTTATCGTCTATCACGGAGAGCGAATTCTGATCACGTTGAGAACCGCTCAACTCGAATGAGACGTTTGTTGACTCGCCCAATTCAAACCGTCCGCTAAAGTCGAGAACCTGATGCATTTCAGGTGCTTGAATAGTCCGCCACGGAACGAACAAATCGTAATGACTATCACGATCATCTACGGGGAGCCATTCGAAATTGATAATCCCGTCTTCAGTAATTTGGCGACTGTATTCTCCTTCGGTACCAATATTGTAAAATGAAACATCAAAATAAATTTCACCGTCAATCTTCTCTTCGTCAGGAACATACTCATAAATAGAATCAACAGTTGTAAATCGGTAGTTTGCAGAACTGTCCTCTTCAGCTGAGTAAATTCGAATTTTTTCGTCGCCAGACTGTTCCATCAACTCCATTTCATCGTCACCGACAGAAAAAAGCAGATCAGATCGACTATTGTCATTCTCCCTAAGCCAACTGATGGTGAAGTGTGATTTCTCATTATCAGAGCGAAATTCTCCCGTGGCAGCTGCGATATTCCGCGGATAGACCAAATCTGAGTATTCATATTCCACGTGGATGCGTGTGTTAGAATCGATGACATTTTTTGTCGTAAATGTTATTTCACCGACGGAATAGTCAATGGTGTAATCAAAATTTTCACCTCGCGTCAGCTTTCTTCCGTTAAGCCAAATCCGTTCCGATCCCGCCATTACGATTATATTCCTGCTCCCCATCTCAGAGTAGAGACGATACGGACCTTGATTCTGGTCTTCACCCATAATTTCTTGCTCGGCAAACTTCCCCTTCGTGGATCCAAGTGTGATTTCACTTTTCACGGGTCCTTTACCTGCGCTTAAAGTCATCCCTTCTAACCGGCGCTCCACAGAAATAAATCGTCCACCAGAGAGACTAAGATCAATATCACCTGCCGTTATTGTAGCAGAAGGATGCTTAACTTCAAGGTATACTTCATCTATTTCATCCAGCGCTTGTGTGTTCCCTTCCGGCTGAATAGGTGAATTTTGATCTGTCAATGAACCAGTAACTGCTACATCCTCTGCCACCTGCCCCTGAAGCATTAGACGAAGTCCACCTGTCATGGAAACACCACTGAGAGGTGACACAGTAACTCCTCGGAAGATAGAACCGTTTGTGACCAACGGATATTCTTCCGTCATCGGTTCAGATACAGGTGTAGAATGTCGAATCTCTTTACTCTCTAAAATCGTCTCCAATTGTGGTAAATCTTCAACAGGGGGTTCTGTGATTCTCGGAAAATGGGAAGTGACATATTCGTATTTGATAGTAGCGACAAACGGCTTTCTAACTAAGTCATTCAGCATAAGTCTCCCCGTCAAAGAATTTAGAACGAAATCATCCTCGGAAATCATTCCACTTATATCAGAAATTGTCCCTTCAATTACCATTTCATGCGTGAGATTGATCACGGAATCTCCTGCGAAAACGGTGATCGTATCCGTAGACCACTCAGTCTGAATGTCTTGGGATGACAAAACTGCCACTATAAATGCGGAAGTTAGAATAACTCTATTCATGGATTATCAGCCGACAAGTAACAACCGAACTATTTACTGCGAAAATTTGGTCATTCATTATGGTAAAATCGGTAATAGGAGCGATCTCGGTCATTTCACCTTGAATGGATAACACAAGAGAAAATTCACGTGAATCCGGCGACCAATAAAAGAGTTTGCCATTTGAGCTGATAATCAACCAGCCGCTCTGCCACGACTCCACCGCCAAGATCTCTTCATCAGGAAGCGGTGCAGTTTTAAGGATTGAGCCCGCTCGAGACAGAATGGTCAACTGTTCATTCCCGCGATCGAGAACTGCAATCTGATTGCGACTATTCACAGCAAGATCAGCTATTTCTCCA
>MDSZ01231480.1_pt1 | contig 21661 bp, 13 predicted proteins | sample 811201 | NCBI WGS metagenome assembly MDSZ01 (sample SAMN05326647, study PRJNA326480) | marine metagenome | isolation source: seawater | place: Indian Ocean: North | collected 2010 | reverse complement strand
CTTCTTCTTCGTCGTCGTCTTCTTCTTCTCTCGAGTGGTGTTTTTTGGGTCTCGTCGCGGGTAAAGCCATCCTTCTTCTTCTTCTTCTTCTTCTTCTTCTTCTTCTTCTCGCCTTCTTCTTCGCAAAGAGAGCAAAAGTGTGTCCTTCTTTTTTCTCTCTTTTTTCTTTTCTTTTGGCACAACTTTGGAGTCGCTCTCTTCTCTTCCTTTTTCCAAAAACACGTTTTTCAAAGTTTTTCTTTTTTGTTTTGCTCTTCTCAACACCACACCTCTTCACAAGTCTATACGAAGAAACAACACACACACAAAAAAAAGACAAAAAAAAAAAATCTTTCCTCTATATTTAGGGTTTTACAAAAAGTGGATCTCTTTTTGGAGAGCTTTTCTGATTCTCTTTTTTTTTTTATACCACCAGAGAGCCGTGTGGTGTCGTCCTTTTTCCCTTTGGACTTTCTTTGTCCCTTTGAGACAAAACTCAAAGGAAGAAGGCGTGGAAAATAACATATCACATCTCGGAATCCAAATCGTCCGAGAAAGCGCGCTGAATAATATAATATATCGAAACGACTCGCAAAACGCGGTCGTCTCCTCACAAATACGCTCGAGAAACACGTCCCATGTTTTCGCTCGCACACACGGTACGTCTCGTTTCGGTCTCGTTTCGGTCGCGTGCGGTCGCAAAGAGCGCGGTCGTGTTCGCGTAAACTGATGATGTCGTTGTGTTCCCATCGTCGTCTTCTTGTGTGGGACGACGAGATGTCTCTCTCGGGAAGGACAATAATGGTCGAGAGATGATGATGAGAGATGCGTTTGGTCGTGTCCGCCTTGAAGAAGACCACAAAGTCGCTCGACCGAAAAAAAAAAGCGGCGCGCGCCGGCGGATCGGTGAGGCGGACCCGCGCGGCCTGGAATCGCACCGCGCGAGGCCCGAAGTCTGGCCAAGCGAAGGAAGATACGCGCGATTGCGATGATCGCGCGTGGTTTAAAATTGCCATTTCTTCCCGTATATCTCGCATCGCGTCATCGCGTATCTCGATCCGTGCGCGCGCATCGCGGACGCTTTGGACGACTTTTGAACGGCGCGAGGACAAAAAATCACTCACGCGAACCTTTCTTTTCTTTTTTAACGCAAACGACAGACTTTGAAGGTCTCCACGACCGCGAACTTGAAGGCGCAAAAGACGTCCTCCAAGAAGGCGAATGTCGCCATCTCTTGCAGCGCTGACGACGCGGCGAAGAAATCCGCCGCGCTCGTCGCCGCCGCCGTCGTCGCGGCCACGGTGCCGGTCGACGCCGCGTTTGCCAGAGACGTGCAACCATACGCCGGTTTGACGCCGTGCAAGACAAACAAAGCCTTCAAGAAGAACAACAAGAAGGAAGTCAAAGGTCTCCAAAAGCGCATGAAGAAATACGACCCGGAATCCGCTCCGGCGTTGGCTTTGCAAGCGACCATCGACAAAACCAACGCGCGCTTCAAGAACTACGGCGAAGCTGGTTTGCTCTGCGGCGCTGACGGTTTGCCGCACTTGATCGTCGACGGGAACTTGGAACACTTGGGTGAGTTTGCCATTCCGGGTATCGGCTTTTTGTACACCGCCGGCTGGATCGGCTACGCCGGCCGATCGTACGTCCAAAAGAACAAAGAAACGAAGAAGCCGACCGAAGGTGAAATCATCATCGACGTCCCGATGGCTTTGGATTGCATGTGGCAAGCGGGAGGCTGGCCGTTGTTGTCTGCATATGAATTGAAGAGAGGTGATTTGACGGCGCCGGAGAGCGAAATCACCGTTTCGCCGAGATAATCGCGCACACGCAGTAATATATATATATATAAATGTATCACAGAGAAGGAAAAAAATGTGACGAGAAAGAGAGAGAGAGAGAGAGAGAGAGAGAGAGGAGGAGCAGAGCGTGCCGAGCTTCCGCGAGCGAGAAAAGAACGCGAAATAATCGGAAGTTGTGAGTATTTAATAGGAGATCCATCTATATCTATATCTATACCGTCTTTTTACGACTTCTACATATTCACCCCCCTCCCTAAAAAAGAAAAGAAGAAGAAGAAGAAGAAGAAGAAGAAGAAGAGAGCAAAAAAACTCTCGAGTGAAATTCGTCACAAAAAAATCATCATCATCATCGAAGAAGAAGAGTAAAAACGCGAACGTGTCTGTATTGTTATTGCATCATCATCGTGCCATTTGTTGTTGTTGTTGTTTCGGGTACTCGTGGTGTTCTTCTCCGCGCGTTCCCTCCTCCAGAAGACACGCGGCGGCGTTTTGAATAGATGACGACGAAAACGACGTCTGCACATCATCATCGCCTCCGTGGTGTCCGAAGCAAAGATAAAATGATGTCGAGCTCGAGGCGGCTTTTGGTGTTCTTCTTCTTGTGCGTCGTTTTGGTCGTCGCGGGGATACCTTCGGCGGACGCGAAGAAGAAAAAGAACAAGAGAGAGGAGCGTTTCGAGGAGGAGGTGGAGGAGGAGAGTGGAGGCGCGGGTGGAGAACCGACCGCCATGGACGCTTCAAACTTGTTAGCTTCGGTCTCCAATCAAGGATTGCTCTCTCGAAGCTCGGGTAAAGCGGACGATTACACGGAAGTTGGAGAGACTCCCGAAAACGTGTTGACTCCCGAGGACGAGTTTTTGATGCAAGACGACGGGACAAACGGAGATTCACCAAAGACGACGTCGGTATTAGCGGGGGACTTGAGTATGGATACGGGCACCGCCGGGAGCATCGGCGGCATTCCGGAGGATGTTAAGAAAGAAAACGAAGAAGAGGAGACGATAGAGGAGATGTTCGACGAAGAATACGACGGGAGTCATCGAATGCACGTGAGAGGGCACGCGGGAGCGTTTGTGATTGCGCTGGTAGTGTGCGTGGCGTTCGTGAATTGGGCGTTCGGGTCGTTTTTTGTCGTGAAGACGAACAAAGAAGGGTGGGCGAATTTGCCGAGCGTAGAGTTGAGTCGAGACGCGAAGGTTTTGTTTAATAGCGTGGATAAGTACGATAAGGTTTAATTTACAGCGATAGCATCAATCTATATCTACATATAACTTTTTTTACTACTTTAAGCCCCCGCTGAAGCGTCCGCCGTCGTCGCGATGGTTTGATCGATTTCTTCAAACTCTGATTTCTCGTCGTTATTCATCGCGCTGAGAATCAAAATCCACGAAAATACGAGAAATACGAGCAAACCAACCACTCTCTTCTGCCACACGGGTAAAGCAGAAAAGTTCGATATCGCCATCGCGAAAGACGCCGCCGCCGCGCTGCTCTCTTTGTTATTCTTGTTCGCTTTTGCGATCGCCATACCCGCAGTTTCTAAACTCTTAATCGTCGAATCGACGGAAGAAAGCACGTTCTTCTCGATCGCTTTTTCTAAATCTTCCTCTTCTTTCGCGTTCGTATCTTTCAAAAGCATATTCACATTCCTTTCACCGTCTATAATATCGTTACTACTCTTTACTACGTTCCTACCGCTACTCTTTCCACTACTATTAATTTCCAACGCTCGCAACGCCTGTTCCGCTCGCGCCTGTTCCTCTTCCCTATCTAATCCAATCATCGATTCTATTCCAAACCTCCTCACCCACTCTCTCCGGTTTTCTTTCTCTTTATCCACCTCTTGCATTCTTATCGTGTTCGTTTCGATCGAATCTACGTTTTTATCCACGAACTCGTCTAACTCTTTTAAGATGTGTTTGTCTCTCGTTAACGCGTGTCTTCTTGCGACATTTCGCACGGTGGAATCTAAATACTCCGCGACGGAAGACGACGCGCCTCGAACGACGTCGAATCGCGCGAGTAAAAAATTCTCTTCTTCGCCTCTTCGCGTCTCCTCGTCGTTCTCGCTCTTCTTCTTCTTCTTCTTCTTCTTCTTCTTCTTCCCATTCATCATCATCATCAGCGCGCCAATGCGTTCCCTCTCTCGTTCGATCGATTCCAACTCCATTTTCAACTGCCCGTCGTCGTTGGTCAGCGCGTCGTCGTCTCCTTTCGCCTCGTCGTTCAGCCCTTCGATTCGAGAGAGCAACGCGTCCACGTCTCGTCGCAACGCGCTCTTCATCATCATCATCTCTTCCTCCTCCTCTTCCTCTTCCTCCTCCTCCTCCTCCTCCTCTTCAAAGAGGTCGTCCATTTTTGATGACATGGTGCGTGATGAGTCGTATGGTAGTAGTATGCGACTCTCCTTTCTCTCTTCTTCTTCGTCCTCGAAGTGTGTCTTTTCAAAATTTTTTTTTCGAGTCTAAGTTTAGGGTATCAGTCCAGTTTTTTTTTTCTCTCTCTCCCTCTCTCTCTCTCTCTCTCTCTCTCTCTCTCGATTTTTATTTTTAGTGTTCTCCTTCTTCTTCTTCTTCTTCTTCTTCTTCTTCTTCTTCTTCGTTTTGCACACACAACAACACCACAAAAAAGAGACCAAAAATCGCTTTTGCTATTTGAAACGAGAAGAGAGAGCATTTTACTTGCGTTGTTGTCTCTTTTGTCGTCTTTGGAAGAACGGTGGTGGTAGCACACCGCGTCATGAGCGCTCGCAAGGTCGGTTCGAGCGTCTACTCCTCCCTTTTTTATTACTTTTTTGATTTTTTCTCGCGCTCTCTTTCTCTCTGTGTCTTTGTGTCTCTCTCCAAAGATACAGAGAGATGGTGTACAAATGTGGACAATTGGAGACGTGTTGGTCGCATGAATGTGTGTGCGATTGGTGTTACCTTTTGTGCTCTTTTCGTGTTCGATGCGTCCACACGTGTAATAACTGCGGGGTGCCTTTTTTTTTCTCGCGCCGCGTGTCCCTCTCGTTCGCTCTTTTCTCGAGAGAACGCTCACACACACTTTTGTGGTCTTCCTCTCTTTTTCTCTCTCTTTACGACACGACAGAGAACGCTTCTGAAACTGATCATCCTCGGCGACTCCGGCGTCGGGAAAACGTCGCTGATGAATCAATACGTGAACAGAAAATTTTCGAAGCAATACAAAGCCACCATCGGGGCGGATTTCCTCACGAAAGAAGTGAAAGTGGACGACAATTTAGTCACCATGCAAATATGGGACACGGCTGGACAAGAGAGATTCCAATCGCTCGGCGTGGCATTTTACAGAGGCGCGGATTGCTGCGTGTTAGTGTACGACGTGAACAACGAGAAGAGCTTTCAAAACCTGGAAAATTGGAGGGAGGAGTTTCTCGCGCAGGCGTCGCCGTCGGACCCGGAGAACTTTCCGTTTATCGTTTTAGGAAACAAAACCGACCAAGACGGAGGACAATCGAGAGTGGTGTCGGAGAAGAAAGCGTTGTCCTTTTGCGCGGCGAGTGGGAACGCGTGCCCACATTTTGAGACGAGCGCGAAGGAAGATAGTAACGTCCAAGAAGCGTTCGAGTGCGCCGCGAGGAACGCGTTGAAGAACGACGTCGAGGACGAGGTGTACTTACCGGATACGATTGTCGTGAACAAAAACGGCAGCGCGAAGAGCGGGTGTTGTTGATGACACGTTTAAAAACAATGTACTATACTGTGTTCTATTCCGAGGAGAGAATTCTCGCCGCTACGCTTTCTAACCGCTTTCTATTGCTGCTCTCTCCTTTGAGTTTGTGTCGTCGAATAAAGCGCTCTCACATTTTCAATTTTGGATAATTTTTGATAAAAATAAAAAAAAGATATCGATTTCCCCGCATTAATCTTCGCGTTCTCTTCGGCGGCGTGCGAACTCGCGGAGAGAAAATGTCCTCTTTACGGCACGTCTCGTCTCGATCGACGGCCTCGTCGTCGTTTAAGTGTTCCACGTCCTCTCGTTCGCGTTTGAATACCGGCATCAAGCACGCGCAGTCCGTCGCGGCGACGGCTGAAATAAATCCAACGGAGACGACCGCGAATGCGACGAAGAAGAACGACGCGCTCGTGGAGACGTTGACGACCACTCCGGAATTCTCGACGCTCGTTTCCGCGGTTTCCCGAGCCGATCTGTTGGACGCGGTGACTTCGTTACAAACCGGTACGATTTTCGCGCCGACGAACGAGGCGTTCGAAGACTTCGGTAAAAGGAAAGGATTGAGCCGAGAGCAGATTTTCCAAAGAGAAAATTTGGCGGAGATTTTAACCTACCACGTGGTCCCATCCGCGTCGATGTCGAGCTCGGAAGTGATGTCGAAAGATGAATTAGAGACGATGAACGAAGGGAAATCATTAACGGTTGAAGAGGTGAAAGGAGCGAACGTATCCAAAGCAGACGTGGAATGTGGAGGCGTTACGGTGCACGTCGTCGATAAGGTGTTGATGCCGGCATTTTCGGTACCGGCGGACATACAGTCGCCGCAGGATATTTTGGCGTTGAGTACAGATCCAACGAAACCATCTGGATGGGCACCAGAGGTTTTGAATGGGAGAGTGGCCATGCTCGGGTTTGTGATGGCTTTGTATGGAGAAATTACCACCGGCCACGGCATCGCGCAACAGTTTGGAGAGAACTTTGGTGAGGTGATGCACACGGCGTTTGTTTGGTCGTTGGCGTCGTTTGCGCCCGCTTTATCCAGTAACGAAGGGTACACGAGTAATCCAAAGACGATTAAAGATTCGAGGACGTGGAATTTCGTGTTCAAAGGGTCGCCCATTCCAAAGTTTGTTCAGCCAGTGTTTACGGCGGAGGTTGAGGAATTGAACGGAAGAGCGGCTATGGTTGGATGCACGGCGTTGTTCTTGGTCGAGTTGTTCAAAGGATCCGCATTGCTTTAAATTTAATTGGCTATTATTAAAAATCGTCTGCCTTTTTACCTTTTCCCGCAATCTCTTTCTTTCTTTCTTTCTTTCTTTCTTTCTCGTATACTTTATAACCCGGTATCTTCGATGAAGACTCTTCGCTTCTTTGCCGGTATGACTTCTCCGCCTACTATTCTCTTAGATCCTTCTTTAATGTGAAACGCATCGTCGTCGTCCGAAGAGGAACTGTCAACTCTGTAATTGGGTTTCGCTTTCTTTCTCGCACTGCGTTGCTCGGGAACCGCGGCAAAATCTTCTGGGCGGAACGTAGATGCGCGTCCACCAGCGCGGCCGCCACGCTTGGCCATGTTCCATTTGATCGCTTTCTTCAAATTTTTAAGTCGATACCAAATGGATGGGAAAGAAGCGTCACGGAGAACAGGAGAGAAACGGGCGAATCGTCCCCAAGATTCATGTAACCACGAGCGAGAGAGAGCTAACTCTAACGCAAGCGTAGCAGTGGCTAAAGGAGTCGCATCGTTTTCTGACGATCCTGGTTGCATGGCCAAAGCGCGAATGGCATTCGTTCGCGTGTCGACGACGTTATTACGACTTGCATCTCCATATGCCTCATACGCCATTTCAGGAATATCGTTGAAAATTTCGAGAAACAAAGACTTGGCAGATTCTTTCGTGGAGTCCAAGAGCGCTTTCTTATTGACCTTCGACGCAATCAACTCGTGCTCTTCGGTAACGTCCCACGGCGTGATTTCCTTCTCGTGCTCTTCTACCTCCATGTTGTCTTTTCGTTCCTCCTCTGAGCCTTCCTTCTTCGCGCCAAAGCGCTTTTGTAGTTGCATCCACAACTTTCCTTCGCGATAGCCGCGCTTGTTCAAACCCGGAATGATGTTTTCTCTCACAGAATCTGCGTCAAGTACTATCCATTCCTTTTCGCTAACTCTTAGGACGTCCGAGCCTCGCATTTTCGTCGTTGTTGGCGTCAAGCTTCGCTTGGCGTCTTCGTCTTCTTCGTCTGACGTGTTGCTGTCGTCATCGTCGTCGTTGTAATCGTCGTTGCAACCCCAACCACCACCGGCACCTGCAGCTTGTGCAATGAGGATCGCGTTCGAGTCCTCTTTCTTCCCAAGCTCGTCGTCTTCGAGCACCCAAAACGCCGCGTTGTTTCGATCGCCGCCGATGGGTTCTAATCGAGTCAAACCGCTATCTCTTTTGGACTTTTCCAATTGATTAAATCGCTTTTGCCAAGCTAAACGAGAGTCCGGGTACTCGCCCGTCTTTTCAAAATGCTCTGTGATCTTTTTGTTCTCTTCTTCGTCGGTGGAAAACGTTTTGACGCGGGCAAAATTACCGCCACCGACGTTTTCGCCCTTGCGATATAACATCCAACTTTTGCGATGTTCGTCTAGCATCTGGTTTTTCTTCTTTAGTTCATCTGGAGCTTTGTTATCGATCTCATCCCGGGCGTCCGTGGTGTCCAAGAGTAAATCCGCTAAAATTTTCAACACGTTAACTTTGTCATCGAGAGAGAACGACATCCAACCATCCGAATCGAAATGGTTGGCGAAACGCTTGAGTTTCTGCGACAAGACAATCCTGGACTCTTTCGATAACGATTTCGACTTTAACGTCTCTGCCGTGAACATCGTACCCTTCGTTGCCGCCACTCCAAGTTGAGTGCCTTCCGTTGTGCGCGTGAACGACGTTGGCGTTATCATTTCGCAATCCAATTTCGAAGTCTCAAACGCTTTCTTCTTTGCCACGCAAATCGGGCAGAACCACGTATCCGGAAGCTTTTCGTTTTCATCCAAGGGTGGATCAAGACAACTCTTGTGGAATTCGCGTGGACATCCGTCGCATAAGAGAACCTCACCTTTGCCTCCTTCATGCATGTCCATGCCGCATGATTGGCAACCTTCCTCCCAGACCGCGCGGGTAAGTTCGCGCTTGGTTATAATCTCTTCTTCGTCGGATCCATCTTCCGCTTTCTTCTCGTCGACGTCCATGTTTTCTTTCTCTTCGATTTCTATCTTGGCGACAAATTTGTTGCGTCCCACTTTAGCCGCTTTTTCTATCGCGCTTTCAATAGCAGAGGCAACCATCTTCTTGCCTTTCCCTGATTCGAGCGATAACGTCTTCGCCGTCGCCTCGGCAACTTTCTTTCCTTCAATCTTGACTAAGCGCAACCACTCTTTGTCTTCGTTCGGTTCATCTTTGGACGGGTTGCCAGTCGACGTTTCTCGCGCGTTAATTGCAGCAGAGACGGCAAAAATACCGCTTTCTAACTTAGCATCGAAAGAGGTGATGTCTTTAGGAAAAATATCGCCTTTTGCGGAAGAAATGTCGCCCCGTTTGCATCCCGGCTTGACGATTGGATCCCACGAAACGTTACGTAAAGCGTCTCGAATCAAAAACACGCGTTCACTCTTCTTATCCATTTCGCACAATTCACTGGCGATGGCTCTTCGTTTCGTTCGTTCGGGTTCCGTATCGTTTTTCGAGGTCAAAGCTACAAAGGTTTCAACTTCGATGCCTCTTTCAGCTTCAACTTCAGATTGAAGCACGAGCGCCGGGGGTGCTCGACACGCGTACTGGTGAGGCGCCGCGCGTAAACCGTGATAGGTATTCGTAACACCGGCTTTGTTTTGAATGTCGAGCGTGAGATTTCTAAATGATTCCGGATCAGCTCGACAACGACAAAACGCGTTGACAAATGCATCCGCGGCTTCCGGCGCGATACATCCAAACGCTTGACGTTCGTAGGAAGGCGCCGCGGAATGTTGCGCTGCAATCGCTTCGAAAGAGCGGCTTAAAAGTTCGTCGAATAGCGCGAGTTGCCTTTGAATCGGCCCGTCTGTTTCCTTTAAAATTTCCTTGATTTCTTCGATGGTTTTCTTGCTAGTAGAGCCACCTTCCTTGAGAACTTCGTTTAAGGGGCCGGCGATTTTTGTCAACGCGTGAGCGCCGTTCTCGTCGGTAGAATCTCTGATATCGCGAAAAATCGGGTTCAACATGCCTAAAATCAAACGCTTTGTACCCTCATTTGGTACTTTTGCTTTTATCGCATCCACAAACATCTTGAACGATTTTGGCATGAATCTATCCGCGGAACCTTTGCCCGGGAAGAGCACTTTTCGAAACCGTCTAGCAAAGGTGAAGATTTCCAACAAAAAGCCGATGTCGTGCTTATCGTCGTCGCAGAGCAACGCATCTGCTTTCGACTTTACTCGTGATTCAACCGGTGCGATCGTTATACCATCCTCTTCGTCTTCTTGTTTCGGAAAGCAACCTCCAAGCCATTGAGATTTCTCTTTCAATTTGATTTTCTCTTCTTCCTCTTCTCGTTTCTTCTTTTTCTTTTCTTCTTCCTCTTTAACTCTCTCCAACATGCGTTTTTTGCGTTCAAGCTCTTTTTGTTCCGCTTTACGATCGCGCTCTTGTTCAAATTTCAAAGATCGCGCAATTTTTCGAATGGATGCGGATAAACCTATTCGTTCTTTGTTACTTTCGCGCTCGATGCGCACAGCATCTTTCGGTGCGAGACGTTCGGCGTGCCACTGGTACTTCTTCTCGTCGGCAAAGATATCTCTCGCGAGTTTTACGCGTTTCTCACATTCTATCATGTTTGATACCACGTTCGAAATTAACTTCGCACATGCGATATCGCAAGCACGTTCTTCGTCGTCGCGTTGATCCTCTTTGTATCGCGCGTCGTACTTCTCCGCGTTCGTGACGCGTTCTTTCGTGATTTTCCTTCGATAATCAGACGTTTCGAGATCAAAGACGAGTTGTCGAGTTTGTTTCAGATACTCGCGGTTCAAAACTGCTTTGTATTCATCGATACCATAGCATTCTTGCAAAAACGGTAACGTGTCCCTCGAGAACATATCGTAAATATCTTTCGCAAATTTCACCTGAAACGCGACGCGAACTTTGAAATCTTTCGTAGCGAAAGGATCGACGAGATGTGCCGCGATTTCTGGATCGATAGCTTTAGCGAATTGCATCCATGCTTTCGTGGGAGAGTCCGAATCTGCGAGCACGGTTTGACCTTCGGATATAGTAAATCTGGCTCTACCGACATGCGCGACGAGCTTTCTCGTGACTGTTTGAATAACCGGCTCCGGTTGTTCCTTTTTCTCGTCGGCTTCCTTCTTTTCCTCTGTTGGTGTTGTTGCAGTACTACCTTCCTTCTCCTTCTCCACTGGCTCTTCGACTGTACATTCGATAACCTCGTCCGCCGCATTTTCATCTCGAATCACCAAACATCTAAACGACTGCGTGTCGCCGTTTTCTTTCGTATACGTCCAAATCGCGGCGAACCCATCGGCCCAAATCATCCCGTCCGTGTCTTTTAAAAATTTGGTCGGTTTCTCACTACAAGCTTCTCCACGCGTACCGAGAGTGACGATGCGCAACCCAACCTCGTTCGTCTTATGTTCAACCTTATCTAACTCGCACTCCTCTCTCTCTGCCACTCCGTTGACGATGCTTTCCATCGCTTTCTTTCGACTCATCAATTTCGTCGGCATGGCCATCATCTGCGTCTTTGTCAAAGGCTTTTCCGCGGGTACTCTCGGTACTTTCGGTTTCTTCGGTGCCTTTTCCGGTTTCGCCGGCTGTAATCCGAGGGCTCGACACACCTCCAGTCGACTCCTGTAAAACGCTCTATCTTTCGTGTTATCTTTCGCGACGAACCCGTCCTTGGGGTATATTTTCAAATCCGGTTGTCCTTTGCTCGCGCCGTGTTTTCGAAACGTCATGTATATGCTCCATCCTTCTAAACACTCCGCCGTGTCTCCTCCGCTCTTCGTAATAAATCTCTCGAGTTCAGCTAACTGCTCTATCGGGTCATTTCTGTCAAACGTCCCCGAGGAAAACGTTCTGCCTTCCGCTTCGGCTTTGCGAACGTCTTTCATCGTCGCTTCCTTATCGTCCGGTACTTCCGTGTCGTCGTCGTCGTCCATTGAAACATCGACGCCGTCCCCGGTTTCCATTTTTCTCTTCTGCGCCGAATTCCTCGGCCTGTTCGATCGAGAAGGCGTTTCTCGAATGCAAAACTCGTCGTCGTCGTCGTCGTCGTCGTCGTCGTCGTCGTCCCCCTCCTCTTCCTCTTCCTCTTTTTCTTCTTCGTCGTCTCTAACGACATCCTTCGTCTTCTCTCCTCGAGAAGATGGCGCCACAGTTTTCTCTTCTTCTCCCTCCCCATCCGCCCGCGTCCTTTTCTTCGGCGTCGTCTTCTCTTCTCCTCCCGCGGTCCTTTTCTTCTCGCCGTTCGTCTCCGCGTCTTCTCCTCCTCCCTCGACCGGCGCGAGTTCTCTCTTCGGAATCACGAATCCTCCCATCTCGAGAGAGATACACAAGACGATGAGATTACACGAGAGATTGCGAATGAGATTTCTCTCCGCCTTTTCTCTCTCTCTACAAACTCGAAAACGGCGTGGACGTCTAAAAGAGAGAGAGAGAAAAAAAAAGCGAGAGAGACAGACAGAGACAGAGAGAGCTCTCGAGGGACGCAAACGCAAAAGGTGTTTTGGCAAAGCGATGCGTGTAGTATTTAAAAAAAGACTGTATAGAGTATACTACAAAAGCGCAAAGATGCCTTTTTCTTCAAAGTCGTCTTCTTCGTCTTCGTCTTCTTCTTTTTTAAATTTTTAGGGTTTAGGGTTTTTTTTGAATTTTTTTGTTTGAAAAATCTGTTTTTTGTGTCCCACGTGGGATCGATGATGAATGAAAAAAGACGGTACACATTGTACACACCCAAAAACGAACACATGGACTCCCGCGACGACGACGACGACGACGACGACTCGCGCGGGTTCGATACTACTACCACGACTTTGACGACGACGACGACGACTCGCGCGGCGAAGAACACCAATACTACTAATAACAATAATAACGCGGTGTTCTTCGATAAGGTGAAGCGCATGAAGGAGAAGGCGAAACAGTCCGCCTCGTCTGGGTTGCAGAAGATGTCGCGGAAGATAAAGATTCCATCGTCGTCGACGTCTTTGTCGGGTGGTTCGGGAGCGAACAACGGTGTTGCGAACACCGAGGACGGCGCGAGGCACTCCAGCTACGGGAGACAAAGCCCGGCGTTGAGTTCCAGTTTTGAAGGCACGAGCCCGCTGGCGCTGGCGGCGTTGGAGGACGAACGACGGGCGAGGACGACGACGGCAACGTCCTCGACGTCCTCGACGACGCGCAACGTATCGACGAAGGAAGATGAGGAGACGATGAAACAACTGCGAGAAGAACTGGTGCGACAACAAATGCGACACGACGAAACGGCGAAGATGGTTTTGCGGTTGCAAGAAGACGTGGAACGCGCGAGAGAAGAAAAGGAAGATTTGAGAGTGAAAAGCGCGCGGTCGTGGCAGGAACAGCGGGATATGCTGACGGCGTTGGAGACGGAAAAGGAGAGGATGAGAGAAGAAGGAGAGAGGAGGGAAAAAAACAATGAAGCAGAGCTGGCCAGTTTGTCGACGAAAGTGAAACAGTTGGAAGTGGAGATTGAGAAGGAGAAAGAAAAGACAAAGGAGGAAACGGTCTCGGCGGACGTCCGGAATCTCGAGGATGAGATTGAAAAGTTGAAGAAAATGTTAGAGGCGGAGAAAAGAAAAGTCGAAGCGACGGAGAAGAACATCGAAGAGGAGAAAGGCAAAGCAGAAAAAGCAATGGCCGAGGCTACAGCTGCTGCTGCTGCTGCTGCTGCTGCTGCTGCCGCGACCGGCACACCTTCAGCCTCAACGACACCGACCAAGGAAAAGAGCGAAGAAAAAGCGCTCGCGCTCGAGAAAGAGGTTGAAATCGTAAAGGCTGAAAACAAGAAATTAAAAGATGAAATGGAGAGGATCCGAACATCAGAAAACAAGTTACAAGAAGATAACCGGGCCCTCCAAACGGCTGCTTCGACGTCTTCCAAGGACAAGTTTGCGATTGAATCCGAATACAAGAAAAAAATGGAAGCGCTCTCCGCGGAGCTTGCTGCCGCTGAATCGAAATTGTCCAGCGAAATAGAATCGAACAAGAAAGTGCTCGAAGACGCGCGAAAACAGCTCGAAGAGGCGCACGCAAACGCAAAGAAAACCGCAGACGAGGATTTAGCGAAAAGTGAAATGCACGCGGCTGAATTAAATAAAGAAATTTCAAATTTGAAAGCGCAACTCGACTTATCAAACACGGAGAAGATGGAAACGACGGAAAAGTTTGAGCTTTTACTAGCCGCGCGAGACGAGGAGGTACGAACGTTCGAAAAGAAGAACAGAGATGCGTTAGACGAAGTGGAATCTATTCGCGCTGAGTTAGAGGTTGCTAAAAAAGCCGTTGAAGTTGCCAACGAAACTTCGAAAGCTGCTGTAAACGCCTCCGAGGATGCCAAGAAGGCGCACGAAGAATCAGTGGAAGAAGTGAAAGCAATCCAACTCAAACTCAACCACGCGGAGGAAGCTTTAAAGAACACGCAATCATCCGCGCCGAATTTAGAACGTCAAATAGCCGAGAAGAACGCGTTGAAATCAACCTTAGCTGAAGTCCGATACGAACGCGACGTTTTGGCGAATATGTTGAAAGAGATGAAAAAGAAAGTTGGAGCATACTCGATGGAAACGCCACCAATCTTGCGAGCAGTTAACGATGCCAAGAAAAACCTAAACGGATTCATGTCTCGTTTCCAAACCGGAGGGGGTTCAACCTCTACGGCAAAGAAATCATCGCAGGCGCCCGCTTCGGTAGCGGCATCGAAGAACGCGAATAACCAAAGGACGCAGTCGTCCTCAAGCGCTGCGACACCTCAGAAATTAAACTTTAGCCAACCAGCCGCCGCGTTAACTCCCCCGTAGAGAGGATATGTATAGATGTTGAGTTGTTATGCTGCATAGTTCGTCGCATAGTTTGTAATCCGTGTAAAACGACTCTAAAGCATGTCGCGTAGAGTAATACTAAAAACACAGTTTAAGTTTCTCTTCGTCGCATAAAAAGCACGCACGTCACCGTCATGGCATCGTCCATATCCTCCCCTCCACCTCCTGAAATCACCTTCGAAACCACGCACGGAGGGTTGCCGCTCATTAAATTGGATTTCGACACTCGGACGCCCTCTGAAATCGACGCCGAACGTTGCGTCGTGCGCCTCATCTCGAGAGATGGGAAAGAGGTAATCTTAATTGGCACCGCGCACGTCTCCTTGGACTCCGCCGTAACGACCGAAAGAATCATTCGCGAGGAGAAACCAGAAATCGTGTTTATCGAGCTGGACCGGAAGCGCTTGGAGAAATTATTACAGAATCGTTCGCTCGGAGAAAGACGAGTGTTGAGGAAAACAACCGAGAAGATTCGAGATATTCCGTCGGCGGTAGGCTTCTTGATGAATAATGTGAAAGATGTGCCAGGTTTTGTGTATCAACTGGGTGGTTTGATCGTAGGAAGCCAAGCAGGAAATGAGTTCACGAAAGCGTTAGAAGTTGCTGGAGATATCGGAGCTTTGGTTGTTCTTGGCGATAGGAGCGCAGAGGTTACCGCGTCGCGAGTGATGCAAAGAATCAGGTACGGAAGTAAAGACAAAAGGAGAGAGAATAGAAAACAGAATAAAACGAAAGAAATGGTGTTGAGGAGTCCGGAACAGCGAATGCGAGAGGTCGCGGAGAAGTATGGATGCGAAGATCCCGCAAAAGTGCTTAGATGTTTGAAGAGGATTTTGAGCGCCGGGATGAATGTGGAGTTGCCTTCAGGCGAGGCGGAAGCGGAAGAAGAGGAAGAAATTGATTTGAATAATAGAAAAGACGAATCGTCGTCGTCGGCGGCATCTTCTTCGAGAACAAAGAAGATTAGTGAGAAAGATTTAAAAATCGTTCGCGATTGCGCTCGGAAGATCATAGAGTCGACTCGAAAAGAAGGTTTCAAAGGCGAAGGCGCGTTTAGTACTGTTTTGTTGGACGCGACTGATAGCGAAACAGAAAAAGATGTTCGAAGAACAATTTTGGACGAAAGAGATGTTATTCTCGCGCACTCTTTACACAGAACTGCGAAACAAGCTGGACCGGGAGTGCACAAGATTGTCGGCGTGGTCGGGAGTGGACATGTTCCAGGTATCAAGAAAATATTTACTCGTTTGAACGATACGAGCAAACGCACCGAGAGCGATGTTTTTCTTTCCATGCTCGCGAAAGAAGAAGAGAGAAACGCGCACGACGAGTACTTGAACGCGTTTCCGCAAGATGTGAATGTGCCGGATCCTGCTCTAGATGTGGCGCAACTTGCTGTTCTATTAGGTGGGTTCGGGTATCTCAACTACAAGAAACCTGCAATTGCACGTCGCGTATCGGCAATGTTTTTAGGCGCAGTCACGGTCGCCGCCGTTGGCGCCGCGAACGTTCTCGTCAAGGTTGGTCAGCTTGCTGAAAAGTTAGACGATGCGTCACACGAGTTACGAATGCACGAAAAAGTCCCTTCTATATTAAGCGACGAAGGACATAGCCGCGTCATGCGAACCGCTCGCATTCGGAACGGCGTTCGAAAGTATGGTGATGCCGAAGATGAGGTATAATAGATGAGTCTCATAAGTAGCGATGTAGTACTAGTAGGTATGTAAATTAAAAAGGAAGTCATTTAAAATATTTCGCGGAACGTTGTACCCTCGATTGTGCTCTCGTCAATCTCGGCGAAAACTTCGGTTTTTCCTTTTCTTCCTCTTCCTCTTCTTTATATTTTGGTTGCTCAGCAACTGGCGAAAACATGGGCGTCTCAAGCGCGCGAAGCGTATTGGAATTACTTCGACTTGAAAACGTTGTCGGCGATTCGTTGTTCACGATATCGTCGTCATTTTCATCGTCATCGATGTTGTTGCCAATCTTCAACTTCTTCTCGTCGAAACCCCACGGGTCAACAAGTTCTTTTCTCGGACTATTCATTTTTCCAAGCGGAGAGTTTCCGTCGCTCGCGATTGATCGTCCTGAAGAACGCATAGCATCCACGTACGGATCACCGGTTACTTCATTCTTCAATCTACCTTTTTGCATCGACTCGATGTAAGCGTCACTGGTCATAGTCCGATTTAATTCTTCTTCTTCTTCTTCTTCTTCTTCTTCTTCTTCTTCCTCGTTGTCGTAACTTTTCTCCCCTGCACCCTGCGCAGCCTCGACGCTTTCTCGATTTAAGAAATTCATCGCCGTTTGCGCCGCAGCTAAATCCGATTCAGCTTTCATCTTGACATCTGTCACTGATTTCAACATTTCTTCGGACACACGCTGCCATTGAAGCGAACGTCGGAGCATTTCGTGTTCGCCCGTTCGATCAATCATGCTCGCAAACGCCGACGGTTCGTTCGTCTCATAACATTCCATATCTTCATCTTCCTCTTCTCCAGCCGAATCCTCAACTTTATGTGCCACGCCGACACCCGGCGAGCAAACGATGGCCATTTCTTCATCGTTGGCGATATCTTTCCTCATTTCTACGACATCGTGGTCTCGAGAGGTTTCGGTGTTACGAGTATTGTCGTACTCGCGAATTGGAGACACTGTGTTCGTCTCTGTGGCGGCAATGTCAAACTTCTCGCCAATGTTCTCACCATAAGTAGTAGTATTGTAGTCATCATTGTTTCTATCTTCATCGAGTTCAATAACCGGAGATGCCGTCGGCGAAACCCATGCTCTCGAGCGTCGGGCAAATGGTTTCGCTCCCGAACGTCTACCGCCCATCGAAGATTTTTTGAAAGAAGATATCGAGGACACTCGGTAGTTTTCCGGAGCCGCAACGTTTGCGCTCGGATACGCTAGCGGCGGACCCTTTGGCGTGAACGGGTTCCATAGCGCCGCCGAGGATATCCAAATAACCGCCGAAGACAGCCAGATGAAGTTAATGAACGTCGCCATACCCAAGTATCTGTACCAGTGGTCCACCGCCACGTGCGTAACAACGACGAGCATGGTGCCATTTTCGAGCGCGAAAAGCATCAAGATCAAAACGAATGGAATCAAAGCGTCTTCACGAGTCAATCCACAGAATGTTTTCCTCGGACAAGTCGTTGAACGCCACCAGAATCGGCCTTTCTTATCGGTTGAGTTTGAAACGAAACAACTCGGTGGCCAGATCAAACAGCACACGAGCAACTTCACGTCGTCTAAAACTGGGATTCGGATCGTCTTCCTTTTCCCACCATTTTTGGCGATACGTTTTGCAGATTGAAACGGTAATTCGACGTCTTTCAACTCGATGAACTTGCTCCAAATTTTTTTCCTGTCTGGGACGCCAGAGAGATTGATGCGCATCAAACCGATAACACACAAGATGTGCACGAAGAAAACCATAAAAACCCACGTGCCACACACGGAAGCGAACAAACCAATCGTCATAACGCGTGCCGTGAGCTCGAAGAATCGAAAGTTGAACTTGGCGATCATCTCCGATAAATGTGCTTTGTGCACGCCCCAATATTCGCGCCAAGAATACGCCGGCGGTTTTTCGTGTAAATCCAAGGAAACGAAACATAACGTCCCGCTGAGCAAACCACCAGCAACGGCGGAAAATAAAACATAATCGAAACCAGTCCTATCTGGACACGTGGCAAATGGCGAGGAGCACATCATGCCAATGTAACACTGCAACGTAGCTACGGGTAAAGAGAGAAATATGCAATCAACGAGTTGCATGCCGCGCAAATCCATCTCCGCTTTGCGCTGACGCACATCGTGGCTTCGTAACGCTCTCCACGCGGCAAATGCAGTACCGAGCTGACATGCCGCACAAATCGCACCAAAACGGCGTACAAACACTTTGAAATCGTATTTTGTGTACCCGAATACCACCGCATTCGCCTCTTTATCCTCTTTTGCCGGTTTCTCAGGCATCGGGTAGTGCAAGAGCCAATACGACGTCGTCAACATTCCCGAAATTAGGAAGAAAATTAACACGAGCGAGAACCATACCCACGAGGAAGTCACCGAAAAACGTCTCAACTCTCTCACTAACGAAAACTTCCCCCAAAAGTCGAGGAAGATACCCGTCAAGAGCATGAACTTTTGCACGCGCGCTAATTCTGGGCCGAGACACTCGATGCGGTCCAAAACGCGCTTCGAAATCGGAAGCGGACTTGCGACAGATTGCGCGAGATTGGCTGGCAAAGACATGCGCATCTTCGCCCGATTGCGGTTACTTATTTTCTCGTCCACACCGAAATCTGTGGCTTTCCCTGCTGACCCTCCGAACGACTCCACTGCGTCTTCAAATTCAACTTGTCTATTATCGTTGTTCTTTCTATTTTCAGCATCGTTCGTAGCGTTGCTGTTATCACCCATCCCGTTGCTGTTATCGTTATAACTCGTATTATTATTATCATTATTATTATTATAGTCCTTTGTATTCATCACTCGGCTTTGATTCTTGTGAGGAAATGCGGGCGAACCAATGGATGCCCACATGGCGCCGTGGCGATACGAGTCTCGGTCGTATTCTTTCGGCGCGTTATTTTTGTTCGCCTTATTTCCCTTCCTTCTTTTGTTTTTGAACAAGAAAGGCAACGGTGATTTCATTTCCACGTTTTCTTCTTCCATCTCGCCCTCAGGGCGCCCGGCTTCGATGTCATTCTCTCCGTCATCTTCGCTTTTATTCTCCGGCGACGTTTTCGCCGAATCGTCTTTCTTCTTGGTTTGTGCCAAAAAATCCTGACCGTTCGACGCGTCGCTCTGATTCTGCGCGTCGTCACGCCGTCCAAAAACCATCGGCGAGGACGATTCTCGATCTAAACTTTCGCGCGTCGCGTCTTCCATTTCCCATCTTCGATCTCTTTGCCGAAACGCGTTCATCGGCGTGTTCATCTCGGACGGCACCGGTTGAAACGTTGGCGAAAACGCACCATCATCTCTCTCGTCGTCCGCGTTGTCGTTCGCATTTCTCGTCGGCGTCGCTCCACTCGAAAACGTCCACGCCGCTCTCTTTTCCCTCTCCTCTTCCGTCGCTTCGCTCTCGTCGACCACGCCCCACGCCTTCTCCTCCTTCTCCTCGTTCTTCTTCTTCTTCTTTCCGTCGTCGTCGTCGTCGTCGTCGCCGGTGTTCATCCTTCTCTCTCTCTCTTTCTCAAAGGGGGGTCTTTGTTGAAAGGCGCACACCTTTTGTCTGTCGTCTGGCGGTTTGAAATTTTTTTTTTCTTCTCCAACCGCTCCAAAAACCCTAAACAGAAAAGCAAAGGCGTTTAGGAGAAGTCTTTTTTGCTTCGTCGTTTGCAAAAGCATCAAATCTTCGCCATTCTGTTCGCAACATACCGACACGATGGGTCGCGTTATCAGAGGTTGCCGGTGAGTGCTAAAACGCGTCGGTCGTTATTTTTATGTCGTCCCGCGGTCGACTCGAGGACTCTCGCGCGTTCGCGTGCCTCTCCGCGGCGTCGATTTCGATTCATTTTTTTTGTGAGCCCTCTTTCGAAGCCGGGAATGGGGTTGAAAATGCGCGTCGGAATTCCGGGCGTATGGAGGTTTTCGTGGCACCTCGAGAGAGTGAATGGGGCGCGGTCGGGTGTTGGAGTGGCGTTTACGCGCGATGGCACGGTTGTCGATGTCGCGTCGCGTTCGCGACGCGTGCTGTTTTGCAAAGTTTAATTCTCAAACAAAAGCGTGTCGTGGTTTTTGTCGCTCCCTTGTGGGAGTTCTCTTTCGCGCCGGACGCGCATGTGCGCTTTGTGTCTCACCATAACTTCCTTCTTCTTTTTCCTATTCCATCGTAACAGTAAGGGTAAAGGTTCGGTTTTCCGTTCCCACACGCACACGCGTAAAGGCGAAGCGAAGCACAGAACTGCGGACTATGCAGAAAGACATGGTTACATTAAAGGCGTCGTGACGGACATCATTCACGACCCCGGACGTGGGGCGCCGTTGGCGAAGGTCACTTTTCGCAACACGAGACGCTTCGCGCACCAAAAGGAATTGTTTGTCGCGGCGGAAGGCACGTACACCGGTCAGTTCATCTATGCCGGTAAGAAGGCGCAGTTGATCGTCGGTAACATCATGCCGGTGTCTGCCATGCCGGAAGGTACGATCATTTGCAACGTCGAGTCCAAACTAGGCGACAGAGGAACGTTAGCCAAGGCTTCAGGCGAATACTGCATCTTGATCTCCCACAACTTGGAGACTGGATTTTCTAGAATTAAATTGCCGTCTGGCGCGAAAAAGACGATTCCGAGTGGGTGCAGAGCGACCGTTGGTCAAATCTCTGGTGGCGGTAGATGCGATAAGCCGTTGTTGAAGGCGGGTACCGCGTACCACAAGTACAGAGTGAAGCGCAATTCATGGCCGAAGGTGAGAGGTGTTGCGATGAACCCAGTAGAGCATCCCCACGGTGGTGGTAACCACCAGCACATTGGTCACTCCTCGACTGTTCGTGGTGACGCGCCGGCGGGTAAGAAGGTTGGTCTCATCGCCGCGAGAAGAACGGGTAGATTACGCGGCGTCGCTGGTATTCTCGCCGCCAAGGCCAAGGAAGGCGGCAAGGATTAAATGTGTGTTCTTGTTTTGGTTATCTTTGTACGATGATTCGGTGATAGTTGCCTATTTGAGGAGAAGAAGAAGAAGAAGAAGATAAAGAAGATAAACAGAGAGGAGAGAACTATAGATTTTGGAATTATTTTCAACTTAGCTTACGTTATACTTTTATCACGACGTCGTCGCTCTCTCCGTCAAACCGTTTCTTTTCCTCGCCAAATGCAAGCGTTAATTACCGGGCGTCGAGTGTAAACTTCCGTGCGTCGTTCGGCAGTCCGTTTTGCGACAGTTACATGAAGGCTTCTGGTTTTACGCTCTCTCTCTCTCTGAACTTTTTCTTTGTAAGCGAGAGTTTTATTATTACATTCGTGTAGTTTTTATTACAAGAGAGAGAGTCCAAAAAGTCCTTCGACATTTTACTCGTACACACACAAAAAGCAGGAGAATTCTTCTTTTTTTTTTCTTCCTCTCTGTGTGAAATAGCTAG
>MDSZ01270765.1_pt1 | contig 21662 bp, 33 predicted proteins | sample 811201 | NCBI WGS metagenome assembly MDSZ01 (sample SAMN05326647, study PRJNA326480) | marine metagenome | isolation source: seawater | place: Indian Ocean: North | collected 2010 | reverse complement strand
GATCATGCGAAAAATAGAGGTGCTAATATAATTGCAGAATTATCTGGATATTTTGCTAACTCAGATGGATACGATATGGTTGCGCCGTCTGGAGAGGGAGCAGAAAGATGCATGAGAGGCGCTCTAACAGCATCAAAAAAATCTATCGATTACATTAATGCGCATGGTACTAGCACGCCTGTAGGGGACTTAGCTGAACTCAATGCGATAAAAAAAGTCTTTGAAAATAATATTCCAACTATCAGTTCTACAAAGTCTATGACTGGTCATTCTTTAGGTGCCACAGGAGTTCAAGAGGCAATTTATTCAATAATGATGATTAATGAAAACTTTATAGCTCCATCAATTAATATTGATAAATTAGTTGATGAGGCTGATGGATTAGATATTAATCAAGAAACTAGAGAGCAAAAAATTTCGTGCGCAATGAGTAACTCGTTCGGGTTTGGCGGAACAAATGCTACTTTAATTTTTTCAGAATATTAAACTAAAAATAAGTTTTTAAAGTATCCTCGTTATAAGATTTAATATCGTCTAATCTACCCTCTTCCATTTTCAGAGCCCATTCATGATCTGCTAGTAATGCTCGACCGACTGCTACCAAATCGTACTTACCCTCATTTATATCATCAATAACTTTTTGAATATTTGATGGTTTAGCTGGTGCGGTCATGTCTATGAAATCTGAATCAAGGCCTACACTACCAACACTTATTGTAGGAAGTTTTGAAATTTTTTTTGTCCAGTAAGCAAGATTATTATCTGACTTCTTAAATTCTGGCTCCCAATACCTTCTCATGCTTGAGTGAAGGTAGTCTAAACCTGATTTAGTTGGCCCTTTTAGCATTTCAGCTAACTCTTTATCATTATTTGCTAAGCGTGCTTTGTAATCTTGTTGCTTCCATTGTGAAAATCGAAAACCAACAATAAAATCATCACTAACATTTGATCTAATTGCATCAACAATTTCTGTAGCTAATCTTGCTCTGTTTTCTATTGAGCCTCCATAGTCATCATCCCTAATATTTGTTCCCTCCCATAAGAAATTGTCAATTAAATAACCATGGGCACCATGAATTTCAATACCATCAAAGCCAATCTCTTCACAACGTTTTGCATCAGCAGCATAAGCATCAATTGTTTGATTTATGTCATCAATTGTCATTGGGTGAGCTACATTCTTGCCTGGGCGAGTTAATCCTGATGCTGTATGACCTGGCACATCAGGATTCGGCCCCATACCCGGCTTTCTAAATCCGCCACAATGCCATAATTGCCCTACAACTGCTCCACCACTATTTTTTATTCCACTAACTACCTCTTTCCAACCAGTAATTGCTTTCTCACTATCCAACCTAGGTACATTAGGGTAAGCGCTTGAAGCAGCATGGCTAATTTCTATCCCCTCAGTAATAATCAAACCAACGTTGGCTTTGGCTCTTCTTTGATAATAATCAACAACATCTTTTGTTGGAACCCCTCCTGGTGACATGCTTCGAGTCATGGGCGCCATTACAATTCTATTTCTAAGGGTTGTATTTTTTAACTTGTATTTATCAAATAACATTTCAGTCCTCTTTTCTAAATTGTGATTCGTCCCATGGAAAAACATTTGGAATATCTTTTGAAACAAGATTTTTAAAGCTAGGATTTCTCTTCTCCAAAAACGAAATTACTCCTTCAGCAGCATCTTCAGATAAGCCTCTTGCTTCAATGACTTTTGAATCTATTTTATGAGCATCTTCAGGAGTTGGCCTCGATGACAGTGACCACATCATTTGTCTAGTTAGTGCAATTGATACTGGCGACGAGGTTTTGATAAATTTTGTTGCTACTTTAATAGCATCATTTATTAAATCCTTTGAAGAGGAAATATAGGAAACAAGCCCACTTGCAAATGCATCATCTGAACCAATCATTTCTCCAGAATATGACCATTCTAAAGCTTTAGATATGCCAACTATTTTAGGCAAAAACCAGCTGGAGCATGCATCAGGTGCAATCCCTCTTTTAGCGAATGGAAATGAGAAAGCAGCATTGTTGGATGCTATGCGAATATCAGCTGCTAATTGGAGAGTTGCCCCAACACCTACAGCCGGTCCATTACATGCTGCAATGATAGGCTTTAGGCTTCTGTACATCCTAAGAGTTAAAATTCCTCCAGAATCTCTATTAAAATTCTCATCATACGTATCTGTATTATCAAATTCTTTTTTAAAGGTATTTTCGCCAGAAGATAGATCAGCCCCTGCACAAAATGCCCTTCCTGATCCTGTTATTATGATAGCTTTTATGGAATCGCTTTGGTCACAATGATCGAATGCCTTTAATAGATCAAAAAGCATTGATTGATTAAAAGCATTAAGTTTTTTTGGCCTATTTAAGGTTATTAATGCTATGGAATCTTTCTCTTCAAAGAGAATAGTGTCAAACTTCAACTAGGTTAAATCCTAAAAAGGAATATCGTCATCTGTTAGGCCTGATCCAGAATCATCTTCAGATGGAAATGGCGATTCAGTTTGATTGTTGTTTGACATCGCTGCCTCGTTTTGCGCTCTTGACCCAAGCATTGTTAATTCATTACCAACGATTTCAGTTGTCCATCTATCAGCTCCATTCTTGTCCTGCCATTTTCTGGTTTGGAGCTTTCCTTCTACGTAAACGCTCGAACCTTTATCAAGATACTTTTCAACAATTTCTGCTAGCTTTCCAAAAAATACGACTCTATGCCATTCCGTTTTATCTCTCATCTCGCCGCTCTCTTTATCCTTCCAGGATTCAGTCGTAGCTATTGAAAGATTAGCAACTGCGGATTGAGTCGCCGTATATCTCATTTCTGGTTTTTGACCCAAATTTCCAACTAAAATAACTTTATTTACGCCTCTACTCATAATTACCTCTTATAATGATCTATGAAGTTTAACTCAAAATAATTTTTTCATCACGGATTATTTCTTTCTTATGGACAATATTTATATCAAAGGTGCTCGAACACATAATTTGAAAAATATAAGCCTTGAGATACCTAGAAATAAAATAATAGTTATTACAGGACTTTCTGGATCAGGAAAGTCTTCACTTGCTTTTGACACTCTATATGCCGAAGGTCAAAGAAGATATGTTGAGTCCTTATCAACATATGCAAGACAGTTTCTGTCAATGATGGAAAAACCAGATGTTGATCAAATTGAAGGCCTATCACCAGCCATATCAATTGAACAAAAGGCAACATCTCATAATCCAAGATCAACAGTTGGAACTGTTACTGAAATTTATGATTATCTAAGACTATTATATGCTCGAATAGGTATTCCTACTTGCCCTGACCACAATGAAGAGCTAGCTGCAAAGACTGTTACGGAAATATGTAACGATATATTTGAAATGAAAGAAGGTTCAAAGTTAATGGTATTGGCTCCGGTAATTAGAGGTAAGAAAGGAGAGCATCATGCTGTATATGAAGATTTAAGAAAAGCTGGGTATGTAAGAGTAAAAGTCGATGGTGAAGTTTACCCAATTGAAGAATTTCCTGAATTAGAAAAAAATAAGAAGCATGATATTTCCGCAGTTATTGATAGAATAATTTTAAAAAAAACTGATGAAAACAGATCAAGACTTTCAGAATCAATTGAGACTTCACTCTTGTTATCTGACGGTCTTGTGGAAGTTGAAGAAATAAATTCAAATAAAGAAGTAAAATTATTTTCATCAAACTTTTCTTGCTCACAATGTGGTTATAGCATCCCTGAGCTGGAACCAAGAATGTTCTCATTTAATAATCCATTTGGAGCATGTGAAAAGTGTGATGGTCTTGGGGTGATCCAATACTTTAATGAGAAGAGATTGATTCAGGATGAAGAAGTATCTATAAGTAATGGTGCTATAAAAGGATGGACAAGACGAAATAGATTTTATTTTTATCAACTAAAATGCTTAGCTGCTCATTATAACTTTAGCCTAACTACTCAATGGAAAGATTATCCTGAAGATATAAAAGAAATCATTTTATGGGGTTCAAAAGATAAAGTTGACTTCTCTCATAGGTTTAGAAGCGGAAGTAGAATTGTCAGAAAGCACAAGTTTGAAGGTATTATTCCTAGCACTGAAAGAAGATTTAAAGAAACTGACTCTGAATACATAAGAGAGGAACTATCAAAGCTTATGTCTAAAAGTGCATGTAATGTTTGCAATGGCTCAAGATTAAATAAAATAGCTAGAAATGTTTTTATAAATGATACTGCTATAGGCTCAATCACCTCTCTTAGAATCAATGATGCATTGGCATTCATTGAAAATATGAAATTAGATGGATCTGAACTCAAAATCGCTGAGAAAATATTAAAAGAGATAACTGACAGGCTTACTTTTTTGGAGGATGTTGGTCTTAGCTATCTAACACTAGAGAGAAGTGCAGAGAGTCTCTCTGGTGGCGAAGCGCAAAGAATAAGACTGGCTTCACAAATTGGATCTGGTCTGGTTGGCGTTACTTATGTTCTTGATGAGCCATCGATTGGATTACACCAAAGAGATAATGAAAAATTGATAAAAACTCTCAATAACCTAAAAAATTTAGGCAATACAGTCATTGTTGTAGAGCATGATGAAGAGGCTATTAGATGCGCTGACCATATTATAGATATTGGACCTGGTGCTGGTAAGCATGGGGGAGAAATCTGCGCAGAGGGAACTTTAGAAGAAATTCTAAATAATAAAAATTCTATAACTGCAAAGTATCTTTCTGGTGAAAAACAAATTTCAATTCCAAGTATTCGAAAGAAACCATCTGATAAGTTTATTCACATTATCGAATCTCAGGAAAATAATCTAAAAAATGTTTCAGCTCAAATACCTGTTGGGCTTTTCACGTGTATTACTGGGGTTTCCGGTTCGGGCAAATCATCATTAATAAATCAAACTCTCCTCCCATTAAGTTCATTTATTTTAAATAAATCAAAACTAACAAAAGAAGTTAAATGCCAAAAGATTGATGGATTAGAGAATTTAGACAAGGTAATAAACATTGATCAGTCTCCTATTGGGAGAACCCCTAGATCTAATCCGGCAACATACACAGGGCTATTTTCCCATATAAGAGATCTACTATCACAAACCGTTGAAGCTAGATCAAGAGGTTATAAGCCTGGTAGGTTTAGTTTTAATGTAAAAGGTGGAAGGTGCGAAGCTTGCCAAGGGGATGGCATGACTAAAGTAGAAATGCATTTTCTAGCTGATGTGTATGTTATGTGTGATATTTGTAATGGGCAAAGATACAATGAGCAAACCTTAGAAGTTAAGTTTAAAGATAAGAATATAAGCGATATTTTGAATATGACAGTAGAAGAAGCCTTGGCTTTTTTTGATGCTCATCCTGCTATTAAAAATAAACTCGTTACTTTGAATGATGTTGGTTTGGGCTACATTACACTTGGTCAGTCGGCCATAACCCTCTCAGGAGGAGAAGCGCAAAGAATAAAGCTAGCAAAAGAGCTTTCTAAAAGAAGCACAGGTAAAACCCTCTTTATACTTGATGAGCCTACAACTGGCCTTCATTTTGCAGATATAGAGTTATTAATGAATGTTTTGAAAAGATTAAAAGATCAAGGAAATACTATTGTTGTAATTGAACATAATCTAGATGTCATCAAAACAGCTGATTGGATAATTGACCTTGGACCTGAGGGAGGAAGCGAAGGTGGAACTATTGTTGCTAGTGGGACTCCAGAGAATGTAGCAAATAAAAAAGGTTCCTATACGGGAACCTTTCTCAAACAAATCTTAAGTTAAGCTGCTGTGTTTTCTTCAGCGTCTGGTGTGTCTTGATCGGCATCGCCGAGGTCTCTATCAACAAGCTCAATATATGCCATATCAGCTTTATCACCAGGCCTAAAACCAGCTTTAATTATTCTTGTATAACCGCCATTTCTATCTTTTGAATTAACTGCAACAGTAGAGAATAGTTTTCCTACAGCCGAGTCTGAACGAAGTTTATTAAAAGCAAGTCTTCTGTTTGCAACACTATCTACTTTTGCAAGAGTAATTAGTGGCTCAATAAATCTTCTAAGCTCTTTTGCTTTTGGAAGAGTTGTTCTAATAATATCTTGCTCAATAAGAGCTATGGAAAGATTTTTAAACAGAGCTTTTCTATGTGATGAATTTCTATTTAGTTTTCTTCCTGCTTTTCTATGTCTCATCTTTATTTATCCTAGTGGTGGCCAATTTTCAACTGTCATGCCTAACGATAGGTTCTTCGATGCTAATACATCTTTGATTTCGTTAAGCGATTTTTTTCCTAAATTAGGAGTTTTCAAAAGGTCAAATTCTGATCTATGAATCAGATCTCCAATTAAAAATATGCTCTCAGCTTTCAGACAGTTGGTAGAGCGAACTGTTAGTTCAAGCTCTTCAATTGATCTAAGTAATAATGGATCAAAATCATTTTGATCTTTTTTAGCTTCCTGCTCTGCAATTGCATCTAAATCAACAAATGCGCTAAGCTGTTGCTGGAAAATAGTAGCTGCATGCTCGATAGCCATTTTTGGATCAAGAGTTCCGTCCGTTTCAAGCTCAATTAAAAGCTTATCTAAGTCTGTTCTTTTTTCAAATCTTGCATTATCAACATTATATGAAACTCTTTTAACGGGACTGTAGGAAGCATCTACTTTCAAACCACCGACCACTCTATCTTCATCATCTCGAAGATCTGCTGGCTCATAACCTCTTCCTGTCTTAACAGTTAAAGTCATTTTTAAGTTTACTTTGTCAATTATTGATGCAACGTGAAAGTCTTGATCTACAAGCTCGACATTACCAGGCACTTCAAATGATGATGCAAGAACATCGCACGGACCTGTTACATCAAGCACAATTTCTGCAGTATCGCCTTCAATCACTTTAACAGGCATATCTTTAATATTAAGAAGAATATCAATAACATCTTCTCTAACGCCTTCAATAGTGCTGTACTCATGAGTAATGCCATCAATTACAACATCTGTAACTGCTGCTCCAGGCATAGATGATAATAAAATCCTTCTAAGTGCATTACCAAGAGTATGGCCAAAACCTCTCTCTAAAGGTTCAAGTGTAACCTTGGATAAAGTTGGTGAAATGTCATCAACTTGAATTTCTGTTGGGACTAGTAAATCTATTACTGATGTTTGCATAATTTTATCCGCCTTTATTTCTTATTTTGAGTAAAGCTCAACAATAAGATTTTCGTTAATTTCTGTTCCTAAATCTGCTCTATCTGGAGCTGATTTAAATACCCCTTTTAAATTTTTATCATCAACTTCAACCCAATCACATTCTTCACGTGAAGCAGCTATTTTTAATGCCGAAGCGATTCTAAGATGTGACTTTTTTCTCTCTCTTACTTCAATTTCATCGCCATCTTGAACCTGATAAGAAGGTATATTTACAACCTGTCCGTTAACCTTAAATGCTTTATGAGAAACCATTTGCCTAGCCTCTGCTCTAGTGCATCCAAAGCCCATTCTATATACAACATTATCAAGCCTCTTTTCGAGCAAAGATAATAGGTTTTCACCTGTGTTCCCTTTTTGAGATGCAGCTTTTTTGTAGTAATTTCTAAATTGCTTCTCTAGCACTCCGTACATTCTTCTAACTTTTTGTTTTTCTCTTAGCTGTAAACCGTAATCAGATAACCTTCCTCTTCTAGCACCTTGGGCTCCAGGAGGAGAGTCCATGTTACATTTTGATTCAATTGCTCTAACTCCACTTTTGAGGAAAAGATCAGTCCCTTCTCTTCTTGAAAGTCTTAATGATGGTCCTCTATATCTAGCCATTTACTTCTCCCTTAAACTCTTCTTTTTTTAGATGGTCTACATCCATTATGAGGTAATGGTGTGACATCAGTTATACTTTTAATTTTTAATCCACATGCATTTAAAGACCTTATAGCAGACTCTCTGCCTCCGCCAGGACCTTTAACCTTTACGTCCAAATTAATCATTCCAAATTCTTTTGCAGTATTTCCGGCTTTTTCAGCAGCTATCTGCGCAGCAAAAGGTGTGCTTTTTCTTGAGCCTTTGAAACCTGAGCCTCCAGATGTTGCCCAGCAAACAGTATTTCCCTGTTTGTCAGTAATAGTTACAATTGTATTGTTGAAAGAAGAGTGAATATGTGCAACTCCATCCGTAACAATCTTTTTTGATTTCTTTCCTTTTACTGCCATCTTTATTAACCTCTCATTGGTTTTTTAGCGCCTTTTCTTGTTCTGGCATTTGTTTTAGTTCTTTGTCCTCTTGTTGGGAGTTTTCTTCTATGTCTCACTCCTCTGTATGACTTGAGATCCATTAACCTTTTTATATTAGTGCTTATCTCTCTTCTTAGGTCACCTTCTACATTTATTTTGGCAACTGAACCCCTAATTAACTCAATCTCATCTTCAGTAAGATCAGATATTTTTCTTGTGTAATCAATCTTTAGCTCTTTACATATGGTCTGAGCAGTGGTTCTGCCAATTCCAAATATATGTGTAAGAGAGATCTCTACATGTTTGTTTTCAGGAATATTAACTCCAGCTATCCTTGCCATATCTTATCCTTGCCTCTGTTTATGTTTTTTGTCTGTTTTACAGATTACAAATAGAACGCCATTTCTTCGAACTATTTTGCAATTTCTGCAGATTTTTTTTACTGATGCTTTAACTTTCATATTATCTTTTATAGTTTTTTAAATTTGCTTTTTTCATTAGTGATGCATATTGTCCTGACATCAGATGAGATTGAACCTGAGCCATAAAATCCATTAATACAACAACAATAATTAAGACTGAGGTTCCACCAAAGTAGAAAGAAACACCTGCAAAATTAATTAAAGCTAATGGAAGCAAGCATATAAGTGTTAAATATATTGCTCCGAAGACAGTTAATCTTGCAAGCACAGCATCAATATAATTTGCTGTTTGCTCACCAGGCCTAATGCCAGCTATGTATGCTCCAGATCTTTTTAAATTATCTGATACTTCTTTTGTATTAAAGGTTAATGCTAGCCATATAAAACAAAAGGAAATTATAAGCGTAGCAAATACTAATATATATAGAGGCTGTCCAGGGTTTAAAGCTAGAGAGATACTTTGTAAAAAACCAAGTGATTCACTTTGACCAAACCATGTTGACAATGAAGCTGGAAATAATAGAAATGTGCTCGCGAAAATTGCAGGTATAACACCTGCCATGTTAACTTTAAAAGGCAGATGGCTTGATTGCGCCTGCATCATTCTTCTACCTTGTTGACGTTGAGCATAATTTACAGTGATCCTTCTCTGACCTCTTTCAATGAATACTACAATTGCAATTACAATCATTGCCAATAGACCAATTCCGATAAGGAGTAGTATATTTAAATCCCCTTGCCTTGCTTGCTCAAGAGATTGTCCAATAGCCCCTGGAATACCTGTCAAAATACTTGTAGCGATGATAATAGAGATTCCATTTCCTATCCCTCTCTCAGAGACCTGCTCTCCTAACCACATTAAAAATACTGTTCCGGCAACTACTGAGAACACTGCAGAAACAAAGAATGAAGTACCAGGTGTGAATGCTAGTCCGCTGGATGAAAGCGTCACTGCTAATGCAGAAGCTTGAATAAATGCGAGGATGACTGTGCCATATCTTGTGTATTGAGTGATTTTGTTTCTTCCCGCTTGACCGTCCTTTTTTAGCTCTATCAAGTAAGGAATAGAGTTTGAGAATAATTGCATAATAATTGCAGCTGATATGTATGGAATTACATTAAGCGCAAAAACACTCATTCTCTCTAAAGCTCCACCAGAAAACATGTTGAACATATCTAAGATAGTTCCTTGATTCTGCTCAAAAAGTTGGGCTAATCGATCTGGGTCTATTCCAGGTATTGGTATATGTGAACCAATTCTATAGACAATAATTGCCATGAAGACAAATCTTAGTCTTTTCCATAGATCACTCATTCCTGCACCTTGCTCAGCCATGATTACTCCTTAATAGATCCTCCGGCTTTTTCAATTGAAGCTTTTGCACCCTTTGTTACCTTAATGCCCTCTACAGACATTTTTGATGTAACCTCAAAATCTCCAAAGATTTTTACCTTCTTAATAGACTTTCCTATAACTTTATTTTCTTTTAAAGTCTCTATGGTTACCTTTTCCATGCCATTAATTAATTTAAGGTTAACGTCTTTAAGGTGATTATTTGTTCTTGAAGAAAAACCAAATTTAGGTAGTCTTTGTTGTAGGGGCATTTGACCACCCTCAAAACCACGCCTAACATTTCCTCCTGATCTTGATTTTTGACCTTTATGTCCTCTACCAGCTGTTTTTCCAGTACCAGATCCGATACCTCTTCCAACTCTCTTTTTGTCTTTAGATGTTGCTACATCAGATATAGTATTGAGGGCTAAATTGTTATCTGTTTCACTCATTTTATTATTCCTGAATTTCAATCATGTCTGAAATTTTATTGATCATTCCTCTGTTGCTTGGGGTATCAATAACAGTAACTGTTTGGTTTAATTTTTTAAACCCAAGTCCCTTGATACAAAGCTTATGGGACTTCATCCTCCCAATTCCGCTTTTAACTAACTTTATATTTATTGTTTTATCTTTACTCATGATACTTGCTCTACTTTAATACCTCTCCTGCTAGCAACTGTTTCAGGTGACTCCATGGCACTTAAAGCATTAATAGTTGCTCTTACCACATTAACTGGATTGGTTGAGCCATAGCATTTAGCCAAAACATTTTGCACTCCGGCAAGCTCTAGAACTGCTCTCATCGCACCACCAGCAATAATACCTGTACCCTCTGATGCAGGCTGCATATAGACATTAGCCGAGCCATGCTTTGCTTTAATTGGGTACCATATCGTAGTGTTATTAAGCTCTACCTCAACCATGCTTCTACGTGCATTTTCCATAGCTTTTTGAATAGCAATTGGGACTTCTTTGGCTTTACCTCTTCCAAAGCCCACTCTTCCATTACCATCACCAACAACAGTTAGAGCAGTAAATCCAAATATTCTTCCACCCTTAACAACTTTGGCTACCCTGTTAACTTGAACTAACTTTTCTTCAAGTGCGTCTTGTTGCTGATTGTTTGTATTATTTCTATTATCTTTCATTGTATTTATTAAAACTCCAAGCCTGCATCTCTTGCTGAGTCAGCAAGGGCTTTTATTCGGCCATGATATTTGTAACCAGATCTATCAAAAACTACTTTTTTAACTCCATTTTCTAATGCTCGTTCAGCCACTTTTTTACCAACAGCAGCAGCAGCTTTAACGTTATTAGATTTTTCTTCAATTTCCTTTTCAACTGTTGATGCAGACGCAATAACTGTAGAACCCAGGCTATCAAAAACTTGAGCATAGAAATGCTGCGACGACCTGTATACAGTAAGTCGAGGCGTTTCTTGATGTCTAATATTCATCCTAGTTTTCTTTGCTCTTCTGAGCCTAGAAATATTTTTAACACTCATTATGCGCCTCCAGCAGCTTTCTTAGCTTCTTTTCTTCTAATAGTTTCATCTGCATATTTAACCCCTTTGCCTTTATATGGCTCAGGCGGTCTAAATGCCCTAATTTCTGCAGCAGCTTGGCCAAGAATTTGTTTATTAAAGCTTTTTAAAACAACTTCTGTTTGTGATGGTGTTTCAACTGATACTTCTTCAGGTAATTGATATTTAACAGGATGTGAAAAGCCCAAGGTTAGTTCAAGTAATTTTCCTGATGCCTTTGCTCTATATCCAACTCCTTTAAGTTCAAGTTTTTTCTCAAATCCATCGGAAACACCAATAACCATGTTATTAATTAACGCTCTAGATGTTCCTGCAAGTGCAGTAGATTGTTTGGATGACTCATCATATTTTACTGAAGCAATATTATCTTGAATTTCCAAAGAAATTGATTCTGATAATTCAAAAGACATCTCGCCAAGCTTACCTTTAACATTAACTGCGTTTGACTCAACATTTAGAGTAACTCCGTCTGGAATAGTAATTGGATTTTTAGCAACTCTTGACATTTAAAATACCTCACACAAAATTTCGCCACCAATATTCTTAGACCTAGCATCTCTGTCTGTCATCAAACCTTGATTTGTTGATAATATGAATGATCCCAGACCATTTTTAACTTGTTTTAGCTCTGATGCTGCTGAATACTTTCTTAAGCTCGGCTTGCTGATTCTAACAAGATCCTGGATAACTGGTTTTTCATTAAAATACTTTAAAGTAATTTTAATTGCAGGCTTTCCATCGCTTTCGACTTTCTCACAGCCCTTAAGATAACCTTCACTTACTAAAACATCTACTAACTGATGTTTGAGCTTTGAATAAGGAGCATATACGTCTTTTTTACCACGCATTAAACCGTTACGTATTCTTGTTAAACAATCTGAAATAGGATCTTGAAAACTCATAATTTTACCAACTTGATTTAACTAAACCTGGAATATCTCCTCTCATAGCTGCTTCTCTAAGCTTGATTCTGCTAAGCCCAAATTTTCTATATACAGCATGAGGTCTTCCAGTGACCTGACATCTTCTAACAACTCTAGAGGGACTAGCATTCCTAGGAAGTTTTTGAAACTTCTTGTATGCCTCATACCTCTCTTCACTCGGCAAACTGAGATCAGAAAATATTGCTTTAAGTTCTGCTCTTTTTGCAGCATATTTTGCAACAGTTTTAATTCTTTTATGCTCTCTTGCAATCATTGATTTCTTTGCCATAAATTTATACCTATTTTTTAAATGGAAATTCTAAAGCTTCTAACAATGCTTTAGCATGTTCTTTATTTGATGCAGATGTATTAATGCAAACATCCATACCTCTGATATTGTCAATATTGTCGTAATTAATCTCAGGAAAGATAATCTGTTCTTTAATACCAAAATTATAATTTCCTTGACCGTCAAATGATTTTGGATTTAAACCCCTAAAATCTCTTTCTCTTGGAATTGCTATATTAATTAGCCTTTCCATGAATTCATACATTTTGTCACCCCTAAGGGTAACTTTGCAGCCTAAAGGCCAGCCTTCTCTTATCTTAAAGCTTGCTACTGATTTTCTTGCTTTTGTTACAACAGGCTTCTGTCCAGCAATAGCAGTTAAATTTTGTACAGCAGATTCAAGATGCTTTTTATCATTGGCAGCCTCTCCAACTCCCATATTAATTACAACTTTAGTAAGCTTGGGTACGGCCATAACATTTTTAATTCCAAGCTTCTCTTGTAATGCTGGAATAAGGTCTTTTTTGTATGTTTCTTTTAAATTTGACATTATTTAATCTCTTTATTATTTGATTTGAATAATCTAATTTTTTTGCCTTCTTTATCGACTGAGTAAGCTATTTTATCTTTTGACTTTGTTTTAGAGTTCCAGATTGCTAAATTAGACAAATCTATAGAGGATTCTTGTTCAACTATTCCTCCAGTAACACCCATTTCAGGATTTGGTTTAGTGTGTTTTTTAACCATATTTACACCAGTAACAATTCCTTTATTTTTAGATTTTATTATCTTCCTTAAAGTTCCTGTTTTACCAATATCTCGTCCTGCTAAGACAACAACCTCATCACCGGTTCTTAATTTAGTAGTAATATTTGTCATTTTTATAGTACCTCAGGAGCAAGTGATAATATTTTCATATGCTTGCCATCTCGCAATTCTCTTGTAACAGGCCCAAAAACCCTTGTTCCAATTGGGGCTTTCTGATTGTTAATCAGAACAGCTGCATTTTCATCAAATTTTATTAATGAGCCATCTTTTCTTCTAACGCCTTTTTTTGTTCTTACAATTAGCGCATCAACAACCTGTCCTTTTTTAACCTTTCCAGTTGGGATAGCTTCTCTAACAGCAACTTTTATGATGTCACCGATATTTGCGTATCTTCTTTTTGAACCACCAAGAACTTTTATACACATGACGCTTCTGGCACCGCTATTATCAGCGATTTTTAAAAGTGATTGCATTTGTATCATTATTCACTCTCCTCAACTTCAGCAACCTTTGCGGTTCCAGATTTATTAGCCAAGTCATCATTAACAAGAATCCATGTTTTTGTTTTAGAAAAAGGCTTACATTCTTTAACAGTGACAACATCACCTATTGATGCATTGTTTTCTTCGTCGTGAGCATGGACTTTGGTTGATCTTTTAATAATCTTGCCATACAACGGATGCTTAACTTTTCTTTCAATCTGAACAGTGATTGTCTTATCAGTTTTGTCACTGGTAACAACTCCTGTCAAAATTCTTGGATTAGAGTTTTCCATTATTTTTCATCCTTTAATTTATTTGCATTAATCAATGTTTTTATACGCGCTATTTTCTTTTTTACATCTCCAAGCTGACTTGTCTCATTCAATTGACCAGTTTTATGTTTGATTCTCAAAGTAAACTGATCTTCTCTAGCAACCATGAGCTCAGCTTCTAATTCTTTAGAACTTTTGTTTTTTAATTCAGCAAATTCTTTATTCATTTATACGTCCTTGCTAATAAAATGGGTTTTAACCGGGAGCTTGGCTGATGCAAGCTTAAAAGCTTCTCTTGCTAGCTCTTCAGAAACTCCAGCCATCTCAAACATAACTTTTCCAGGTTGAACTAAAGCAACCCAATATTCGACATTTCCTTTACCTTTACCCATTCTTACCTCTAAAGGCTTTTTTGTTATTGGCTTGTCTGGAAAAATTCTTATCCAAATATTACCGCCTCTTTTAATATGTCTTGTCATTGCTCTTCTAGCTGCTTCAATTTGTCTAGCAGTAATCCTTCCCCTGCCAGAAGCTACAAGACCAAATCTTCCAAAAGCAACAGTATTGCCGTTTTGCGCAAGGCCTCTATTTCTGCCTTTATGCATTTTTCTAAATTTTGTTTGTTTTGGCTGTAACATAATACTTAATTTCCTTGTTCGACTTTATATGGATCTTCAGTGGTCTCACCCTTGAATACCCAAACCTTTACACCAATTATTCCGTAAGTAGTTAATGCTTCAGCTGTTCCATAATCTATATCAGCTCTTAAAGTATGAAGCGGAACTCTTCCCTCTCTGTACCATTCAGTTCTTGCAATTTCTGCACCATTTAATCTTCCAGATACTTCAACTCTAACCCCTTTAGCACTCTGCCTTAAAGCACTTTGAACTGTTCTCTTCATAGCCCTTCTAAACATTACTCGTCTCTCTAGTTGCTGTGCTATTCCTTCAGCTAGGATAGTTGCATCTAAGTCTGGTTTTTTTACCTCTTTAATATTTATTTGAGCTGGTTTTTTAACAATTTTTTCAACAGCTTTTTTTAAATTTTCTATCTCTTCACCACGCTTACCAATGATAATTCCTGGTCTTGATGTAAAAATTGAAACAACAAAATTCTCTGCAGATCTTTCCAGTTCAATTTTGCTTATAGATGAGTTCTTGAGCTTTACCTTAAAATACTCTCTTACTTTAAGATCTTGTATTAAGTTCTCAGAGAAAGCTTTTCCTTTTGCATACCAATTTGCATTTTGCTTTATGCTAGTACCTAATCTAAAGCCCGTTGGATTTACTTTTTGTCCCATTACTTGCTCCCCTCGGATAAAATAATTTCTATATGGCATGTTGGTTTAATAATCCTATCAGCCCTTCCTCTAGCCCTTGGTTTCATTCTTTTTAGTCTCATTCCTTGATTTACGATAATTGACTTAACTGATAGTAAATCTATATCCGCTTTATCGTTATGCTCAGCATTGGCAATAGCAGACTCTAAGAGCTTTTTAATTACAGCGGCGCCTTTTTGTTTATTAAAGCTTAAAAAATCCATAGCATCTTGGACTGTCTTTCCTCTGATTGCGTCAGCAACAAGCCCAGCTTTTTGAGGTGATAGTCTTGTTCCTTTTAAATAAGCTCTTGTTTCCATTATTTAGCCTTCCTGTCACCTGAGTGCATTTTAAATGTTCTTGTATGTGAGAATTCACCAAGCTTATGTCCGACCATATCTTCATTTACATATACAGGAACATGTTGTCTTCCGTTATGGACAGCAATAGTCAGTCCGACCATAGATGGATTAATCATAGATCTTCTTGACCATGTTTTGATTGGCCTCTTATCATTTGATGCAACTGCTGCTTCAACCTTTTTTTCAAGGGATAAATCTATAAATGGACCTTTTTTAAGTGATCTTGGCATTTTACTTTCTACTTCCTCTTCTTCTAATAATTAAATCGTCAGTTCTTTGATTTTTTCTAGTCTTGTAACCTTTAGTAGGAACTCCCCAAGGGGTAGATGGATGTCTTCCACCTGAGGTTCTTCCCTCACCACCACCATGTGGGTGATCAACAGGGTTCATTGCAACACCTCTAACAGTAGGCCTGACGCCTCTCCATCTTTTAGCACCAGCCTTTCCAAGTGATTTAAGGTTGTTTTCCTGATTTGAGACTACACCTAAAGTTGCTCTACATTCCCAAAGAACCTTCCTTGTTTCGCCTGACTGAAGCCTTAAAGTTGCATAGATGCCTTCTTTTGCAATTAGTCTGGCTGAGGTACCTGCACTTCTAGCTAATTGAGCACCTTTTAATGGTTTTAGTTCAACACAGTGGACATTAGTTCCAAGAGGTATGTCTTTTAATTTCATAGAATTACCAACTTTAATCTCACACTTTTCAGCTGAAACTACCTCGTCACCAACGTTTAATTTTGATGGAGCGATAATATATCTTCTCTCACCATCCTTATACTTAAGAAGAGCTATATGAGCAGATCTATTTGGGTCATATTCTAATCTTTCTACAACAGCTGGTATATCTAGTTTATTCCTCTTGAAATCTATAATTCTGTAATGCTGTTTATGGCCTCCGCCTTGATGTCTAACAGTAATACGGCCATTGTTATTTCTTCCACCATTCTTTGACTTAGGTTGTATTAAAGATTTTAGCGGTTTTCCTTTGTACAAGTCTGCTTTGACAGAAATTACACCTCGTCTTCCTGGACTTGTAGGTTTTGCTTTTATTACTGCCATGATTAATTCATACCCTCTAGTTGTATTTCAGAATCTTTACCAAGAGTTACAAAAGCTTTTTTGTAATTTGATCTCTTATAAATTCCAGTTCTATTTCTTTTTTTCTTACCCTTAACTATTGAAGTAGTAACATTTACAACCTCAACTTTGAAAAGCTTTTCAACTGCTTGCTTGATTTCTCTTTTATTTGCTGACAAATCTACCTTAAAAACAAATTGTTTAAGCTCTTCGCCTAATCGAGCAGATTTTTCAGTAACTAATGGAGCTTGGATTAATGTATATAATTTTTCGTTATGCATCTATCCACTCCTCAATTTGTTTAAATGCTTCAGCTGTTACTGCTACTTTTTGAGCTTTCAGTAAAATAACTGGATTAATCTCTCTAACAGTTATCACGTCAACATTAGGGATATTACGAACAGAAAGAAAAAGATTTATATCAATTTCGTCAGTAATAATAAGTACTTTACTTAGTGAAAACTCATTTAAAAATTTAGCTATTTCTTTTGTTTTTGGTTTATCTAAAACAGGATTCTCGATAGCAACAAGTTTTTCTTGTCTAAGTAACTCAGAAAAAATAGATCTTATAGCAGCTCTATACATTTTCTTATTTATTTTTTTACTATAATCTCTTGGTCTAGATGCAAATGCAACGCCGCCGCCTCTCCATAAAGGACTTCTTATAGTTCCAGCTCTAGCTCTTCCTGTTCCTTTTTGTCTGTATGGCTTCTTACCGCCACCTCTTACATCAGATCTTGTTTTTTGTTGAGACGTGCCTTGTCTTGAACCCGCCATGTAGCTTACAACAGCTTGATGTACAAGAGATTCGTTGAAGTCTCTTCCAAAAGCAGAATCGGATATATCGATATTCTGTTTTTTTGTTGTTGATAATAAGTCTATTTTCATGATCTTTTTAGCGAAGGTTTAATTTTTAAGTCTGAACCATTGAAGCCAGGTACTGCTCCTTTAATATAAATGATGTTATTTTCAACATCTAAATCTACTATTTTTAAGTTCTGAACAGTCTTTTGAACATTACCCATATGGCCTGACATTTTTTTTCCTTTCCAAACTCTACCAGGAGTTTGGCATTGTCCAATTGAGCCATGGGCTCTATGAGATAGTGAGTTACCATGAGTTGCATCTTGCATAGCAAAGTTATGTCTTTTTATGACCCCTGCATAGCCTTTACCTTTGGATGTACCAGTTACATCAACATATTGACCAACTTCAAACATATCAGCTGTTAAATGTTTTCCAACTGCATATTCTCCAGCTACATCGGAGTCACATCTAAATTCTGCAAGAATTCCTGGATTTAAATTAACTTTTTTAAAGAATTCACTCTTAGATTTATTTACATTATTTGATTTCTTTGTCTTAGATACAACTAAAGAAGAATATCCATCTTTTTCAGTTGTTTTGATATCAGCAACAAAATTACCACAAACAGATACTGCGGTAACAGGAACAGATTCCCCATCTTCAAGAAAAAGACGAGACATTCCAGATTTATTTCCTATTAAGCCTATGCTCAATTTTCTCTCCTATATACGGGGCTTATAACCCTCTATGGCCGCATTCGCGTTATAAATGAATTAGCCTAAGCTTATTTGAACGTCTACCCCTGAAGATAGATCTAATTTCATTAAAGCGTCAACTGTTTTATCAGTTGGCTTGACTATATCCATAAGTCTTTTATATGTAACAATCTCATATTGATCTCTTGCATCTTTATCTTTATGAGGAGATTTCAAGATTGTAGTTTTCTCTTTTTTTACAGGTAATGGTATAGGTCCATTAATAACAGCTCCAGTTTTTTTTACTGTTTCTACTATTAATTTAGCTGAAGCATCAATGAGTCTATAATCGAAAGCTTTTAGCCTTATTCTTATTGATTGATTCTCCATTTTTTTCCTTAAATTAATACCTTTAAAAATTTTCTTTCACATTAAGCAAATCGCAAAATGTGGCGTATTCTAAGCTTCTAATAACCCAACTGTCAACATAAATGAAGCAGTTTTATTTTTAATATTATTAAGAGGTTTTTAGTTGCTCAGCTATATTACTTGGGACCTCACCGTACTTGGTAAATTCCATTGTAAAAGTTGCTCTTCCTTGAGTTGCTGATCTTAAATCAGTTGCATATCCAAACATTTCTGCGAGAGGAACTTCAGATGAAACTTCTTTTCCAGAAGTGATATCATCCATACCTAAAATTATGCCTCTTCTTCTATTTAAATCGCCTACAACATCACCCATATGTTCTTCAGGAGTTACAACTACAACTTTCATTACTGGCTCAAGCAAAGCTGGCTTTGCTTTATTGGCACCCTCTTTTAGAGCCATTGAGCCTGCAATCTTAAATGCCATTTCGTTAGAGTCAACATCATGGAAAGAGCCATCATAAAGCGTAGCTCTCAAAGCTAAAAGCGGATATCCAGCAATAACACCATTCTGCATTTGTTCTTGTATACCTTTGTTTACAGCGGGAATATATTCTTTTGGAATTACACCACCTACAATCTTGTCTACAAATTCGTATTCATCATCCAAGCCTAATGGTTCTAACTTTAACCAAACATGGCCATATTGACCTTTACCACCACTTTGACGAACAAACTTACCTTCAACCTCAACTGTTTCTTTGATAGTTTCTCTATATGCAACTTGAGGTTTACCAATATTCGCCTCTACAGAAAACTCTCTCCTCATTCTGTCAACTAGGACATCTAAGTGGAGCTCTCCCATTCCAGATATAATTGTTTGTCCAGATTCCTCATCACTTGCAACTCTAAATGATGGGTCCTCTTGTGCCAACTTTCCAAGCGCAAGAGACATTTTTTCCTGATCTGGTTTTGATTTTGGTTCAACTGCAACAGATATTACAGGTTCTGGGAAATCCATTCTTTCTAGTACTATTGGACTATTAGAGTCTGACAATGTATCACCAGTAGTGATATCTTTAAGTCCGATACATGCAGCGATATCACCAGCTCTAACTTCTTTTATTTCTTCTCTATTATTTGAATGCATCTGAACCATACGCCCAACCCTTTCTTTTTTAGATTTAGTTGAGTTAATTACAGCATCACCAACTGAAAGAACACCTGAGTAAACTCTAATAAAAGTCAAAGTTCCTACAAACGGATCGGTGGCAATCTTAAAAGCAAGTGCAGAAAAAGGCTCATCATCTGATGATTTTCTTGAATCTTCTTCCTCATCTTCTTGAGAGTTGTTTGGTATTACACCTGTAATAGCTTTAACTTCATCAGGTGCAGGCAAATACTCAACTATTGCATCAAGCATAGCTTGCACACCTTTATTTTTGAAAGCAGAGCCGCATAGCCCTACAATAACCTCATTAGCTAAAGATCTAATCCTTAAGCCCTCTTTAATTTGTTCAACAGATAAATCTCCGCTTTCAAGATATGCATCCATGAGTTCTTCATTTGCTTCAGCAGCAGCTTCGAGCATTTCTTCTCTTAATTGGGAGCATTTATCCATTAGATCTTCTGGGATTTCTTTTGAATCAAAGGTTAGGCCCTGGTCTTCTTCATTCCAGTATATTGCTCTCATATTTATCAGATCAACAACGCCCTTAAAGTCATCTTCAGCACCAATATTGTATTGAATTGGAACGATGTTAGCTTGCAGCCTATCTTTAATTTGCTGAACAACTCTTTCAAAGTTTGCTCCAGCCCTATCCATTTTGTTTACAAATACTACTCTAGGAACTTCATATCTATTTGCTTGCCTCCAAACAGTTTCTGATTGGGGCTCAACTCCTGATGTTCCACAAAATACTACAACTGCACCATCTAAAACTCTTAGAGATCTTTCTACTTCAATTGTAAAATCAACGTGGCCTGGTGTATCAATGATATTTATTCTATGCTGAGGAAACTGTTGCTCCATACCGCTCCAGAAACATGTTGTTGCAGCAGATGTAATAGTAATTCCTCTTTCTTGCTCTTGCTCCATCCAATCCATGGTAGCGGCACCATCGTGCACTTCACCAATTTTATGAGAAAGTCCTGTATAAAACAGAACCCTTTCCGTAGTTGTAGTTTTACCTGCATCTACGTGCGCACATATGCCAACATTACGATATTTATTTAAAACAATTTGTCTAGCCATAGTATTTAAATTTAGATTATCTGATTAAAACCTGAAATGAGAGAAAGCTTTATTAGCTTCAGCCATTTTATGAACTTCTTCTTTCTTTCGAACTGCAGAACCTTTCTTTTGAGATGCATCTTGTAATTCACCAGCAAGTCTTAAGTGCATAGATTTTTCGCTTCTCTTCCTTGCAGCATCAACAATCCATCGCATAGCTAATGCTTGTCTTCTAGATGGTCTTATTTCAATAGGTACTTGATAATTGGCTCCACCAACTCTTCGTGATTTTACCTCGACAACTGGACTAACCTCACTTAATGCCTTTGAAAATACTTCAAGAGGATCTTCTTTTGTTGTTTTAGTGATTTGATCAAATGCACCATAAACAATTTTCTCTGCTGTAGACTTTTTACCATCTTTCATTAAGTTGTTCATGAATTTAGCTAAAACAACATCCTTATACTTAGGATCTGGTAAAACTTTTCTTTTCTCGGGACTTCTTCTTCTTGGCATAATTATTTACCTTTCTTTGCTCCATATTTGGATCTACG
>MDSZ01198096.1_pt1 | contig 21666 bp, 18 predicted proteins | sample 811201 | NCBI WGS metagenome assembly MDSZ01 (sample SAMN05326647, study PRJNA326480) | marine metagenome | isolation source: seawater | place: Indian Ocean: North | collected 2010 | reverse complement strand
TTCTTTTGCTCATTGGGTGAGTGGTGAAATTGGTAGACACGCCAGATTTAGGTTCTGGTGCTTAACCGCGTGCGGGTTCGAGTCCCGCCTCGCCCACCACAAATTTTTTCATTACTATTTATTTCTTTTTCCTTTTCTCCACTCCAATGGAGGAATAACTAATTCTTGATTCCATATTCCTAATCTATTTTTTTTTGCACTCTGCTCAGCAGTATTTAAATCAACATCATTTGAATATTGCTTATAATGCCATGCTCCACCAATTTTAATCAAAAGCTCGTTAATATATATTCCATCATAATAAACTTTTCCTATAATTCTCCCGTACCTGTCCTTAGAAGAATAATTTATAGTTACTTGCTTGCTCTCTAATTTGTCTTTTAAAAATTTAGTTACTTTATTTCCATAAGGTTGATTTTTTTCAGGTGCATCAATTCCATAAAGCCTGATTACATAAATTTTATCTTCTGATTTTACATTTATAGTATCGCCATCAGTAACATATTCAACAAGCCCTTTTAAAACATTACTATTAGCAGTAAGAACAAATAAAAATAAAATAGTGATCATAAAAAAAAGTTTTTTAAGCATCATTTATTTTATCCATTTTTGAATGAGAAAATTTCTCATTTTATCTAGATCTTTTCCTTTTTCATAATCAAAATTAGCTAATTTATTTGAAATAATTTTTAAATCTTCATCAACCCAATCCAATACATTTAATATGAACAATGATGCATTAGAATTATTTTCCAGCATGCTTGAAATTACTCGAAATCCCTCATCATATTGTTTGTCAGATATCATCATCCATGCCCCTAACGTTTTTACTTCATCTGAGGCATCTTTAGATAAATATTTTCCCTTTGAATAATCTCCTATACGCATTAATCCAATAGCTCCCCAATATCTTAATCCTGGATCGGATTGCTTAATCAACTCCTCAAAAATAATTTTATTTTTTGGTAATGCTGATAAAGCCAAATCCGCAGCATTCATTAATTGGTTTAATGGATATAAATTTGGATTTTGTACCATTTCCATTACCGTCAATTTATTTTGCCGAGCACGTTGATTCATCTCTGATTCTAACAATAATCCTGTATCAACTATTTCTAGTTGCCATTTACGAAGAGCGCTCCTTAACTCATCTGCTATTTCCTTAAATTCAGAATTACTAATTAAATTATTTGTACAATCTGGATCATTTTTCATATCATAAAGTTCTTCGACTTCATTTTTTGGATAAAAAGGATAACTCTGAATTTCCGTAGCCTTTCCTAAATTTACATGGTGCTCCCATGCTACCTGGGCTTTTATTTTCCATTGATATTCCAAATGCTGTATCCATGGAGCCCATGGCATATAGTTTTTAATATATAAAAATTGTTTATTGTGAACAGCTCTAGCTTCATCGTATCTTTCGTCCATTCTTCCACGAAATGCAAAATGATATTTTTCTTCATCTTCTATCTCATTTCCAAGAAAAATATTTCCTTGATAATAATCTGGACACTTAATTTTAGCCAAAGATAACCATGTTTTAGGCATATCCACAAAGCTCACTAATCTTTCGATAGAAGAACCTAATTTTTGACTTGGCCAAAGACTTTTATACTTCTCGGGAATACGGATGATTAAAGGACAATGTAGCCCGCTCTTAAATAAATACCGTTTACTCCTTGGCATTACACCTCCATGATCAGAAGTATAAATTACAATTGTATTTTCGTGTAATTCATTATCTTCTAACTCTTCAAGTATCTTGCCTACTTTTTCATCCATTCTTAATAATGCATCGTGATATTTAGCGTAATTTTTTCGAATAGTCTCTAAATCAGGATGATATGATTTTAATTTTACATTATTAAAATCATAGTCAATATTTTCCAAATCCCCTTGAGCTCTACTTTCATGTGATTCGTATAAATTTATAATCTGAAAATAAGGTTGTTTCCGCTTCAAATTATCCCAATTTAAATGGGTGGAATTATCCCAACAATCCTTATCATCTCTTCCTCCAATGTTATAATCCGTTTTATTTGCATTGGCAGTGTAATATCCATTTTCTTTTAACAAATCAGGATAATAGGAAATTTTATTATGAGGAATTAAATTTCGACTTCTCATATGTTGAGTTCCAGTTGAAATTGCATACAAGCCTGTTATCCATGTTGATCTTGATGGCGCACAAACTGGGGCATTCGCATATGCTTCAGTATATTTAAACCCTTCTAATGCTAGATTATCTATATTAGGCGTTTGAACATGTGTATTTCCGTAAGCCCCAACCCATGATACATTATTATCTTCACTAGTTATCCAAAGAATATTTGGTTTATCCTCTTCTTGCGCACATAAAGCGAGAGCGATTATGAAAATCACAACAAATGATGTATTAAGAATCTTATTCATTATTATCCCGTCTCTTTTTAATTTTTAAAAATTTAATTAATTTAAAAACTATAAAATATAATATCGAAACTATAATAATTGGAACAATATTTTTTGGGGTTGGTGCACAATATTCATATAGACCAATGTACGACATTTAGTTAAATTTTGGTTCAATGAAGACTGGTGGATGTAAATAAAGCGGCTCAAATTCTTCTAATTTATCGTTATTTAAAATTTTTTTGTAAACTATTTTTGCCAAATCTTCAGCAGATGGATAAAAACATTTCCTGTGGTCGGTTTCTAGAAAAGAATCAAGAAGGAATGATAAGCGATCATAATCAGAGCTAAGGACAATGGTTTTTTCATCTATAAAAGATTCTAATTCGTGATATTCAATCAATTTAAATTTTTCTATTAATTTCGATTTTTTAAATTTCCCTATCCATAATTGCTTCCTTCTCGCATCGCCAACTACAAGAACATCAGACGACTCAAATTTTGATGCAATAGTTTCTGCACTATTATGAGCTATTACTTTATTATGATTCGGTAAAGCCAGAGCGTTTACAACCGAAAAAGCTACTCTCAATCCAGAAAAAGACCCAGGCCCTCTTCCTGCTACAAACAAATCTATGGAACTCCAATCAAGATCTAACTCATCTAAGGCGTCGAATGGCTGGCGTCTATCTTTAAATTGTTCTTCCCATTGGATTTCTTTACAAATTTGTCCATCTTCTAGAAGAGCAATACTTCCAATTTTGGTACTCAACTCTAACGCCAATATCTTCATTAATTTCCTTTTGTATAAACTTCAATAGTTCTTCTTTTAAATTCATCATCCTTAGATATATGAACATGAATTGAATCTTCGGGCAATAAATCTTCACCTCTTTCAGCCCATTCAATGGCGATTAATCCATCTTTTTCCAAATACTCCTCTAAACCAATACCTAGAACCTCTATTGAGTTGGATAATCTATATAAATCAATGTGATATAAGGGATTTTCTCCTTCGTATTCATCAATTAACGTATAAGTAGGACTAGATATTGGTATACCAATTCCTAAAGCTCGAGACATACCCTGAACAAAGCATGTTTTTCCAGCACCTAAGTCACCATGCAATGCGATAATACCTTGTTTATTAACCAGTGAAACTAACTTTTCAGCAATCTTCCATGTATCTTCAGGACAATTTGATACCTCACATAATAATTTATTTTTCATATTTAAAATTATTTTTTTAACTGTTTAATAATACAATTTAACCATTCTTCTTTTTTTTCTTGCAACATGGGACTCGGATGAAGAGTTAACATATTATTTATTTTTGATTCAACTGAAACAATTTTTTCATTTTTAAATCTTTTAAAACAATCTTTAACTAAGGGCAATAATCTTTTATCTTGACCCCATCCAATCACAATGATTTGTGAAGTTGACTGCAACATATTTTTGCATTCGTGAACTCTTAACTCAGAAAAAATACTGTGAATATTTCCATTATTTAAATTGGATAGAGCTTTTACCTTTTCTAAGAATAATTTTGATTTTGCATTTCTTAAATCCGACAAATTTAAAACTCGTAAATGAGACCAGCCCATTTCAACACCAATCCTCATTAATTGATATTGGGTATTATCTGGACGAGTTAAAACCAAGTTTTTCTTCTTTTTAAAATCGATTGACATCTCTTTTATATCTTTAATTGGCTCTTCTAATGGATAAGATGATCCTGGGTTCATCATTATAAAAATTGTATCAGGAATTCTAAAAGATAAATTATTTATATCGTTATCAGGGATTGAACTATCGATTATCTCTAGAACACTTCTGCAATTAACCATATTCTTAGAACTAAATTTCAAATCGTAAAAATGACCATAACATTTATACTTTTTCTTTAAATCATCTGCATATAAAAAATAATCATTCATATTTAAAAATTAAAAAATAGAAAATACAGGTATTATAAAAAAAACTTTTAATAAACTAAAATAAATGAAAACATTTAAAAATGGCGTTAGCATTTGATATAATTTGTTTTATTTTATTTTTATTTTTCCTTTATAAAGGATCAAAAGAAGGATTGATAGTTGGTATATTTAAAATCCTTCAAATAATTTTAGCTATCTCAATTTCTTTTCTAATTGGAATAAAAATAGGAAGTTTTTTAGGCGAAACATTTAACAGACCAAGAATTGTTACGATACCAGCAGTAATTATATTGATGATTTCTACAATTTTTTATTTATTCCATATTTTTATTAACTTCTTTCTAGAAAAATCTAAATCAAATAAAAATTCATTTAGTGGACTTGGTATTATATTTGGAGGAATATTTGGATTTATTATAATAATTTCAACATGCTGGTTTATAAACATTTTCGCAGCTGTAAAATATGAAAATCATACATTTATAAATAAAACTTATACATCTAAAATTTCTCAAAAAACAATTTATGAAGTTACAAATAATATTTATTCTTTTAGTAATTCTAGTATTAACGAATCAACTGCTAAAATTATAAGTTCTCCCAACTCAACTATATTAAGTGTAAAAAAAATAATCTCCTCAAACTTAATTCAAAATATTATTGAGGATCCAGAAATAGGAGAAATTATAAAAACAGGAAGTCCAAAACAAATACTGCAGAATGAAAGTATGAAAGAACTTTTTTCAAATAAAATAATAATTAATGAATTTAAAAATTTGGGTATTACAAAAAAAATACTCCTAAATTCTATTATTAAAATTGGACAAAACAAACTAATTATGAATTCTCTAATAAATCTGAAATCAAAGGATTTATTTAATTTTAATAATTTTAATCTTTTAATAAGGGATCCTGATTTTGATTGTATTATTGGAGAGCTAATAAAATGAAAATAGAATCGGGATTATATATTGTTGGAACACCCATAGGAAACTTATCTGATATTTCATTTAGAGCAATTGATACACTTAGATCGGTTGACTTTGTTTTTGCAGAAGATACAAGGCATACTAAAAAATTATTTTCTAGATACGAAATATCTACCCCATTAATTAGTTGCCATAAATTTAATGAAACAAAAAAATCCAAAGAAATTATTGCCAAAATTAATAATGATAAATCAATAGCCCTTGTAACAGATTCTGGAATGCCATGTATATCAGATCCCGGAAGTAGAGTTATTCAAATTTGTCGAGAGTCTAATATACCAATAACCTCAATACCAGGTCCAACTGCTTTAACGACGGCACTATCAATGGCTGGCTGTTCTGAATCAGGATTTGTTTTCCATGGATTTTTACCTCATAAGATGGGAGCAAGAAGAAAAAATTTGCTTCAATACGAAGATTGCACGCTCCCGGTTATTTTTTATGAGTCTCCCTACCGAATCAAAAAATTATTAACCGAACTTAATGAAATTATCGGAAAAAATAGGAAGATATACGTTTTTAGAGAACTAACAAAAAAATTTGAAGAAACTTTATACGGGACACCAAGCGAAATTCTTAAATCATTAAATGAACGAACAATAAAGGGAGAAATTGTTTTAATTTTAACACCTACTGAATAAGTTTATAAATTAATATACCGTTGACTGCTTAGTGGGCAATGTTACAATTTAAGAAGATTTTTTGGAGTATTGCGTTGACTGAATTTACAGACCAAAATAATTTAACAGCTGCTGAAAATGGTTCTTCAGTTTATGTTTGTATTAATGGTAGAGGATCATTCCAAAATAGTACAAATTTAAAAGAATTTGTTACTAAAAAATTTGAAAAATCATCGCCAATTAAAATTTTTTTAGATATGAAAACTTGTTCTGGAATGGATAGTACATTTATGGGAGTCCTAGCTGGTCTTTCTATTTTATCCAAAAAAAATAAGCACTCATTGTCCATAACAAATATTTCAACTAAAAATGAAAAATTATTAAAAACTCTAGGTGTAAACAAAATTTTAACGTTTTCGAACGAAAAACATGATTACTTAAAAAAAACTTCAAAAAATATACCTTCGATTAATGACAAACAAAAAACTACTAAAACCTCTTTAGAAGCACACAAGCAATTAGTAAAAATTGACAAAAAAAATAAATTAGAATTCAAGTCAGTTATTGATTTATTAGAGACGGAATTAAAAAATTATAAAAAAGATAAATGATAAACTTTACTACATTTTTAGATTTTAAAATATTATTTTTAATTTCAATTTTCATTTTTTTCTTTTTCTTTTTCAAAGGAAGAAAAAAATTAAAATATTTGACACACGAGCGTAACACATTACTTCAAGAAAAAGAGGCAACTATTGGATTTGTTCAAAATGTTGGAGAAGTATTTGCTGATTCTGAAAATATTGAGATGGACATACTGCTCGAAAGAGTTCTTCATTATGCAGTAAGAACATGCAAAGCTAGTTCAGGAGCAATTTATTTAATTAACGATGAAAATGATTTAATAGCTCGTTCAATTTCTGGAGTTTTTCCTCCACTATTTGAGGTGGATGATATTTTAATAAAAAATTCATCAAATATATCCGAAGATCTTAAAAAGGTAATTTATAGTAAAAAATTATCAAATGAATCCTTAATTGGGGAATGTGTTGTCCATGGTAAATCATTATTAATTGAAGATGCTGAAATGGATGTAAGAATCCCGCAATTACCAATTGAATTTCTGAGGATTCGTTCTCTTCTTATTATTCCAATGCGTTTTGGGAACGATGTCATTGGTATAATGATTCTTACTAACAGGACTGGTAATACACGCTTTACACTATCTGACTTGAATTTAGCTCAGGCATTAGCAGGACAAGCTTCCGTACCAATTCACTATGCAGATCTTCAAGAAGCCTTAGAACAAAAAAGGCAGCTTGACAGAGATATGCAAATTGCTCGTCAAATTCAAAATTCTTTACTCCCACAATCGTTACCAGAAATAGCTGAAATAGACTTAGCTGCATTTAGTCATCCTGCTTTAGATATAGGTGGCGACTATTATGACGTTATCGAAATTGATGCTAAACATATTGGAATGGTGATTGCTGATGTAAGCGGTAAAGGAATCGGTGGGGCTTTAATGATGGCAGTATGTAGAAGTGTAATACAAGCTCAGGCAAAAAATGAATATGATCCCAGTAGTATGCTTATATCTTTAAATGATATCTTGTCTCCAAACTTAGCTGAAAATATGTTCATAAGTATGTTGTATATGGTGCTAAATACAGAAACTCATCTACTTAGTTATGCACGTGCTGGTCATGAACCTCCCATTATATTCCACCGAGATACTCAAAAAATTGATCGAGAAGAAATTGATGGTATTGCTATCGGACTAGTTGACAAGTCGACCTTTACTTCAATAATTGAAACTAAAAATATTCAATTAAGATCCGGTGATTTGGTTGTCACATATACGGACGGTATAACTGAAGCAATGAATGATAAAGGTGAGGAATGGAGTGTTAACAAATTATTAGAATATATCTCAAAAAACAATCAAAATTCTGCAACTGAATTACTCGAACAGATTGAAAATAAAGTACTAGAATTTGCAGGAAATATTCCTCAGTATGATGATATGACAATGCTAGCAATGAATATAAAGTAATTTATCTCTTGTTAAATTTTTATTTTTAATTATTTAATAATCCTAATGTGGGTATTTGGTAAGATCTGTGAAACTCAGACACTGTCGCGCAACTGTTAAAGTCAGAAAACATACCTTCATTTTTTAAATTAACTTTACACCTCGCGGTTAGGTAGGGAGAGAGAAATGTATCAAGCAATAAGAATTGCTTTTATAGTTATATGTATTGTCAGATCATCCATAGCTATTGAAACTATAGATGAAATAATTGTTGAGTCTACTAAAATTCCAACACCGTTAAATATGGTGAATTCTTCCCTAGAAATTTTAACTAGTCAAGATTTAGAAGATTCTGGTGCTGAATTTTTATCGGAGATATTAACATCATTGCCGGGAGTACATATTTCACAAACTGGAAGTTTTGGAGGCGCTACATCTATATATTTAAGAGGTGGAAAACCTAAACACTCATTAATTCTTTTAGATGGTATTCCGTTAAATGATTCGCTTGACGCAAATGGATATGATTTAGCTCATTTTGATATAAATGGAATAGAAAGAGTTGAGGTACTTAAAGGACCATATAGTTCTTTGTATGGTTCAGGCGCATTATCTGGAGTAATTAATATAATTTCAAAAAAAGGATACAATAATCCAAAAAAAAGTATTCAAATTGAAAAGGGATCTTTTGACTCTACCAAGTTAGGAGTAAGCATATATGAAGGAACTCCATCTAATTATCTTAATATTAACGCCAGTACATTTAGGTCTGATGGATTTTCTCACGCATCGACCTACACGCCCGGGTCTGGATTAGATGACGATCAAATTGAAAATGACAATGTTCATATAAATACAGGTGGGATTATAAATAATGGTAACGAATGGAATCTTTCATACCGTAATATTGATACGCTTGCAGAATATGATCCCGATGGGCGCTGGAATACTGGAGATCCAGGAAGCTATGAAAGAAAGCAAGAGATTCTATACGGTAATTTTAAACAAAATATTAAAGACGACAAATTAAGTTTGAACTATTCATTATCCCATAAAAAATTAGATCTTCTTTATCCTGACTATTTTACCGGAACTTATAATACAGGTGATTATCAATTATTAACACAAACTACATTATTTAAATGGAGCGGTATTTATAAAGTTTCAGATGATGAAAATATTTTATTCGGATTCGAAGACTTAGGGGAAAAAATAAATAAATCAAGTTATCTTTCAGGCGCAGATGAAATTAAATTTAAAAGTTACCTTATTGCCTATCAAAAAGATTTAAATGATAAATTTAGCTATATGATATCTACAAGAACAGATGACCATAATTTATTTGACTCAGCTGAAACATATCAAGGTTCAGCTGGCTTATATTTATCTAAAAATACTAAATTAAACACTTCAATTGGAACAAGTTTTTTAGCTCCAAGTGGTTTTCAGTTATCTAGAAATCGTGCACTTGATGCTGAAAACGGTAACTCGTTTGAAATTGGGTTGAATCATTTTATTCCAAAGTTTAATACAGATTTTGATTTTACCTATTTTAATAATAAATTTGAAGATCCAATTGGTTGGAATGGTACAAATTATGTAAATTATGCTGAATCTGATATTGAAGGATTTGAGGTTGGTAGTACTTTTGATTTATCCTATGAAGATTATTTAAGGTTTTCGTATACTTATATCGATACTGATAGTTCCGATGATGATTTTAATAGTAGACGGCCACAACATAAAGCAAACCTTAAATATTTTACTAAGCCAACAGAAAAAATATCCATATCAACCTTTCTTAGTTATGTAGACAAGGTCTCAGATAAGAATTTTTATGACCCTTCATCATCTTTATATGCAGGCGTTCCTGTAATACTTGATGAATATTTTGTTGTGGATTCTAATATTAGATATAAACACAATGAAAAAGTTGAGTATTATTTAAATATCAAAAATATTTTTGATGAAGAATATGCAACTGTTTCAGGTTATAATACGCAAAAGTTTTCAATATTCTCAGGCATAAAAATTAACTTATAAGAAGAGTTTATTTAAAATAAGACTTTAATTCATTTTGCAAATGATTAGCAATAATTTCATATTTGCTTTCATTAGCTAAATTTACAGTTTCTAGAGGATCCTTTTTATAATCAAATAACTGCTTAGCAATTACATTAGATTTATCATAAGGGCTTCTGGTATCACTTTTCATCCATTCAATATATCTATATCGTTCATTTCTTAAAGCATATCCCATTCCATTACCACTTGGCCATTGACTTAATGCTGATGATTTTAATGATATTTTTGGATTATTCATAATAGGTTTTAAACTCAATCCATGTAAATTGCTTGGGATGTCTTGGGAAGTTAAATCACATAATGTTGGAAAAATATCGATAAATTCAACTGGAGATGTTGATTTTTTTCCACCATTTATCTCAGGAGATATAAACATTAATGGTGAACGAGTCGCTTGCTCAAAATTAGTATGCTTACACCAAAGTCCATGATCACCAAGATGCCAACCATGGTCTCCCCATATTACAATGGCTGTACTTTTATCTAGTTTTAACCTTCTTAATTCATTTACTAAATCTCCTATTAACTTATCTATATAGGATACGCATGCATAATATCCATGGATTAACTCTAACTGAAGATCTTCAGAAATATGTTTTGAGACATCTTTGGAATGACTATCATAATCAGGAACGCCATTATAGCTTTTTAATTCTCCTACCTTTATATAGGTAATCTCATCATCATTTTTTGCTTTTTTTTGATAAGGATGAATTTTAAAATTATTTCTATTATACATATCCCAATATTTCTTGGGAGCTGTAAACGGTAAATGAGGGCGTTTATATCCAACTGCTAAGAAGAAAGGTTTTTTTGAGTTTTTTAACTCCTTTAACGTTTTTTTTGCATATTCATTAAGCAAACCATCTTCATACGCTTCATCTGGAACATCAGCTGATTCAACAACTTGATTCCCCCCTCTATCATGCAAATATTTTTTTTGTTCAGCATATGTTGCCGCCCCATTTCTTTTTGCCTCAGCCAATAATTCATGAGCTCTATCGGATTGAAAATGACCAAGTACAGTTGGTTTATTTCCTTTTAAAGCTGGAATTTCATGAAATCTTTTAAATGGTTGAGACCATGAAAATCTATCCATTTGACTATCTACACATCTTGGATCAAAAATTTTTCCCATTCCAATAGTTTCGTATCCATTATTTTTAAAATATTGAGGGATAGTAAGAATATTTGGATTTTTTTGACGCATTCTAGTTTTAAGATCTAAAACTTGTGTATAGTCAGGCCTCATTCCAGTCATTAAGCTTGCCCTACTAGGTCCACATACTGCTTGTTGACAATGCGCGTTTAAAAATACAGTTCCTGATTTAGCCAATTTGTCCATATAAGGAGTTTTGGCTTTTTCATCACCAAAACAACCAATGGTTGGTTTTAAATCATCAACGGAGATAAATAAAATATTTTGGACTTTCTCTGCGTAACTTGAAAAAATTATAATAAATTGTAACCAAACGACTTTTTTTATTAAATTCATAAACAATTAATATCCAATCCATTCTTTAATTACATTTCTTACATAAATACCTGCTCCTGCATTATGCCCTTTACCTACATGCTTATAATGCATGATATCCCCATTTAAATAACTATATTCTAATAAATCATTATATTCAGAATATGGTACTCCATCTACATCTGAAATCTGACTACCGCTATAACCCATGTGTGTAGCCCAAATATATACACTTTCTTGAGCAGAATAAAATTGATTTTGCCATACACCTGTACCACCATAATAAGGAACGGTTGTATCTAATTCTCCACATATTGTAAGCATTCTTCTAGTTGTTACAGGATTAATTATTTCGTCATATAACATACTTTCAGAGGATGAATCATATCTGAAATTCGTTCCATCAAACATATTAGTAATCATGTTACTTACAATACCAATACCTTGGTGAAAGGTATTGTCTTCTAATTCAATCATTAATCGATTTACTAAAGCTCCTCCATTGGATGAGCCTATGATTGTAATCCTGCTACCATCAACATTACTATGAAGTTTTAAATACTGAATAATTTTACGAATAAAATCTACATCTGGAGCTTTGCTTGGCTCCTTTCCAATATTCCAACAATTTTGATACCCGTCAGGAGCTACTCGAATCACATTATTAAGATAACTAATTGCATTGACGTTTCCAGTTCCTCCAAATCCATGAAGATGAATAACTACTGGAAAAGGTCCACTTCCATTTGGAATTGCAACTTTAACAGGTCTTTCAAAATTTGTTTCTTGGGACCAATTTTGTGTAATAGTAAAGTCACTTTCTAATACAATTTTTTCACTTATCCGATAAAATGCAACTTCTTTATCCGTTGTAATTTGATAATTATTTTCTGGAGGAGTTGCATTAACATCATCATTTAATAGGTTAGAAAATGGATCGGTAATAAGATTAGTTGAATTCTCTATTAAATAAATCTCTCCTTCTTCACTAGTCCAAGTTATGTTGAATAAACCGTTAGAAACAGATGATGTTGTTGCTATTGCTAAATTAAAAATGGCTAAGTGTATAATAACTAAATAAATGATTTTATTAACGATATTCATATCACATATATACCATAATTATCCTAGATTAAAATAGCTATTAAATGATATATATGTAGTGTTTTTCACAATTTTATTGAGATTTATATGAACACAATGAAAAAATTAATTCTTATTTTAAGTTTTTTAATCTTTCACCAAACGTTTGGGGTAGATTCAACTACAAGTTTTTCAAACTTAAATAACGAAGTAAAATTTTCATGGACTAGTGCTGTTAATCAAACGTATTCAATCATATCGACAACTAATTTAACAGAAGATGTATACCAAACAAACACAGTTCAAGCTACTCCACCATTTAATCAATGGTGGAAAGATATGAATAATAACTCGGAATTTTTTAAACTTATTAAAAATCAAGTGACTAATGTTCCCCCAAGTAATATTAATTCATCAATCACAAATAATGTTATTGTTAATGGAACTTTTGACAACAATTTATCAGCATGGGCGGCTCCTCAATTTAATAATGGGGCAAGTGGAAATGCTTCTGTGCAAAACGGAGAATTATTTTTTAATATTCAAGATGCAGGCAGTCAGCGTTGGAACATATTTTTTAGACAATTAAATTTAAATTTAATAAATGGGTATAATTATACCCTTAAGTTTAAAGCTAGTGTAAGTGATAATAGAAGAATTTCATTAGTTATAACCAGTGGAGATGGTACGTTAAGTTATTTAAATGAAAGCAATATAGATATTACCCAGAATCCTCAATTGTATTCTTTTAATTTCAATATGTCACAAAGTACAGATCCTACAGCTAGATTATCATTCAATTTAGGAGAACATGGAAGAACTGATAATAATTCTGAAGATAATATTGGTGTTTATTTAGACGATATTGAATTGTTATATACTATCAATGATGGAGAGCCGGGAAATATGCGTCTTGTTGCACATGAAAGAAATAGACGGCTTGCTCGCGGAAACAATTTTATGGCAGCAAAATCAATCCAAGGTCATGGTAAATTACAAGATTATGAGCTCTTAAATCAACATCACTTTAGCCATTGTCGAATTGGATATAAAATGGACGAAAAAGCTGCATCAACCTTTCCATATACAATCCCAAGTTTAGATATGACCTATTTAAAAAATATGGTTGATTGGTGTAATCAAATGGGTCTTATTGCAATCATTGATCCAATTCATAACTGGATGGCTGACGATTCAGCAGGAGGACCTTTTGATCAATCGATTGATTTAGAAAAATTATCGAATATATGGCTTCAGGTTGCTTCAGAATTTGCCGATTATGATTTAGAAAATGTTTTTTTTGAAATTGCAAATGAACCAAGATCGAATCATAACGCGCAAGAAATAATATCCACAGGTTTATCAGCTATACGAAGTATTTCAGGAAATGAAACAAGAATGGTGATTATTTGTGGCGATGGATTTTCCACTCGACAAGCTCTGATAGACGAATTTGATAACAATAACATACCTCTTGATGATAATTATCTAATTGGAACTTTTCACTACTATGACCCATTTGATTTTACGAAACAGGGTGCAGCCGACAGAACACCAGGAATTACTTGGGGAAGCGAGTTAGAGTTTCAACAAGTTGAAACTCACTTTGACCAAGTAGTAACAGCAAATAATAATTGGGCAGCAAGAAATAATACCCAACCACTTCCAATTTATTTGGGTGAATTTGGCGTTGATAATGAGGCAGATAATCATCATTCGGATCGAAAAAAATGGCTAAGCTGGATTAGAATGCAGGCTGAAAAAAGAGAATTTTCTTGGGCTCATTGGAATATGTACTCAAATATTGATACAGCTAAAGGAATGGGTCCATGGTCATGGAGTTACTGGCAAACTACTCAGCCAAATAATATGACAGATAGATATTTTGATCCTGACCCAGTGGAAGCATTAATTGGTAGATATGAATTTGAAAGTGGAAATGAAATTGGAAATGTTCAAGAATCCAATTTTTATCCAGGATTCAGTGGAGAGAGTTACATTGAATTTCTTGCAAATGAACCAAATGACTATGGGTCCTTTTCCCAGCTAAATAGTATTTATATACCTAAAACGGATACCTACAAAGTAAGCATTCATTACGCTGCAAATACAAATCATATCCTTCGATTAGTAAGTAAAAATGGTGACGATGAAACATCTTCAACCAATGTTGCTTTTAACGCAACCGGTGGATTAAATAGTTGGGACACACATGAAGTTGAGTTGCCATTTCAAAATAGTGAAACAAATTCACTTCGAGTTGTATCACCATTTGGTTCAACAGACAAAATTCTCTTAGATTGGCTTCATATTAGCTTGTAATGAAGAAGAAAAAATAACTTATAAAATTATAATCCAAAATTTTTAAAATCTAAACTTTCAACTATTGCCCTTGACCATTGTCTTCTAGTATTAACAATAGGGGTAGCCTCGATTGACTGTTTTGATTTGGATTCATCCTCTTTCATATACATTTTTGTAATCATATTTAGGAATTTATTATATTTTTCCATACGAGTTAATATAAATAAATGATGATCTGAAATAAAGATTAATTGTTTTCTAACAAACGTATTTTTCTTACAGCAATTTTGAAACACTTTTGGGCGATAAGTGGGTACTTTTCATACAAATTATTTCTTTCTGATGGATCATTTTGCAAATCATATAATTCAGGAGTAAATATTTTATTATTGTATTTTTTAATTTCTACAAGATCTCCATAATTTCCAACAGGCTTTGAAAAAATCAATTTCCATTTTCCAACTCTTATAGCCGAAGCTTTTCCAGCCGTTGAATAATAAACAAAAATTCTTTCAGAATTGTTATTTGAATTATTTAATATTGGTAAAATATCAACACCATCAATATCATTATCTATGGTAATTTCACATAAATTTAAGATAGTTGGTAAAATATCAAGTGACGTAATTATGTTAGTACAAACAATATTACTATCAAACCTATTTGGATATTTCATTATGCATGGTACTCGCATTCCCCCTTCAAAAATTGAAGCTTTTCCGCTTCTTAATGGCAACGCCTTCCCTCCATGATCAAAAAAATGAAGTGCCGGACCATTATCAGACGTAAATATTACTAAAGTATTTTTTTCTGCATTAATGTCTTTGAGAGTCGAAAGTATTCTTCCCACAGACCAATCTATTTCTTCAATAGTATCTCCATACAAGCCTGCCTGGCTAGTGTTAATAAAGTCTTTTGATGCATATAATGGGACATGCGGCATAGCTGGGGTAAAAAATATAAAAAAAGGACTGTCCTTACTTTTTTTTATGAAAGAAACAACCTCTTCGGTATATCTTTTTGTTAGAGTTGATTGGTCAACCGGAAACTCAATAACTTCATTATTTTTCATCAATGGCACTTGATTATTAAATTTTCTTGCCTTTGCCCATTCTTTTAATCCCCCAATTTTTTTCATATACTCAATATCTTCAAACGTAATATTTTCGTTAAGAATAACGTTTCTGTGCAGTTTTAACTCTGGAGCTATCCACATATCATTACTGTAAGGAATACCATAATAATAATCAAACCCGTTAGATATCGGTAAGAATTTTGATTGATGACCTAAATGCCACTTACCAATACAGGCTGTTTTATAATTTAACTTTTTTAGTAATTTAGGAATAGTTTCTTCTTTTGGTGATAATCCCTTATCTCCAGAATTTGGAAATAGTACTCCTTTTGCTAAATTCATCCTGATCGGATATTTTCCTGTTAACAGAGCAGCTCGAGAGGGAGTACATACGGATGATGCTACATAAAAATCTGTGAATTTAATCCCTTCTTCTGCTAACTTATCTAAATTAGGTGTTAAGATATTTGGGGAACCATAACATCCGAGGTCTTGGTAGCCCTGATCGTCTGTAAAAATGATAACGATATTTGGGGGATTATTTTTTTCCAACTCAGAAATATTAATTCCAAAAGATCTAAGTATTATAACTATAAAAACGCAAATAATTAATAACTTCTTATTCATAAGTACATCCTATTTTTTATGCGTTTTGCTTGGAATATTTCCCTCTCGATAAATTGGATAATCATCGATAATTGTATAAATTGGGTCATTATCTATTTTTGGAAAGGTCTCAACAATTTGCCTAAATTTAGCTATTTCATTTATATATTTTTTAGATTCTAGCAGATTATTTTTTTCGTTTAAATCCTTCGACAAATCAACTAATTTTTCTATTTCTCCTTTTGAATTTACAAATACTTTTGAATACTCATCACGTACAACTCTATCTCTGTATCGGTGCGTATTCTCTATTCCGTTAAGGGTACCAACTCCAGGATGAGAGCCCATTGACAATATCCATTTTCTAGGAGATGGTGATAACGGATTTTTAAGAACCTCAACAAATGATACTCCATCATATTCATATTCTTTTTCTAATGAGGTGCCTGCTAACTGAGCAAAAGTTGGGAGCATATCAGAAAAATCTATCAAAGCATCACAATTAGAATTACTTGGGATATGACCAGGCCAACTAATTATAAATGGAGTATTGACACCATTTTCAGTTGTTTTCATTTTTCCACCCTTAACTAACCTGCTATTTCTATTATTGGATATATTTCCAGCTGTTCCATTATCTGAAGTAAAAATGATAATTGTTCGCTCGCTTAGTAAATTTTCATCTAAATGATTTACTAATTTTCCTGTTAGAAAATCAATATATTCTACCATAGCTTTATGTTTTTCTAACTTTGTTGAAGCATTCATATCAAGTGGAGTGTGAACTAACGGTCCATGAGGAAGCGTCATTGGATAGTAAATAAAAAATGGTTGATCTTTATGATTCGAAATAAAATCTAATATAAAAGAGTTATATATATCAGGTCCAAATTGTCTTTTATAAGTTTTACTTCCTTCACTAGTATGAATGTAAGGATCCCAATATCTTTGATCGCTTTTTAATGAATGTTCATTTGAAGTAAGGTCTGTTTCACCGCCCGTCCACATACAAAAATCGTCAAAACCATGCTTTATCAATGCGTCAGGATGTATTCTAAAATCATTAATTTGCCACTTACCTGCTATAGCTGTTTTATAGCCCGCCGACTTCATAACTCTTGCAATACTTGGATTTGTTTTCCAATCAAAATATCCTAATCCCCAACGAGGAACATCCCAGTGATTTACCCATCCATTTCTAAAAGGATATTGACCAGTAAGAAAACATACTCTACTTGGGGTACACTGGGGCATGGAATAAACATTTGAAAACTTAATGCCTGAAGAAGCTAGTTTATCAATATGAGGAGTTTCAATGTTTTCACCCCCATAACAACTAATCCATTCCTTCCCTAAATCGTCCAAAAGAATAAAAATGATATTTGGTTTGTCTAAAAAGTTTCCAAAACTAGCAAATGACAAACTACTTATTAAAAATAAAATTTTTATTATCATAAATAAATTTTAATTGGTTTATCTGAATTTTTTATCAAATCAAAATCAGCTTTATAGAACTGATTTAAATGTTTAATTTTTAGTGAATAAGTACCATAGAAACCTCTTACAGGAACTTGACCTTCTACAATGATTTTACCTTTTGCATGGGTATGCCATTTATTTTTAATTAGTTTATTTAATGTTTGATAGATTGGTTTAGGTTTTCCTTTATCGTCAAATACTCCAGCAGGAAATTCTCTCCAACTTCCTTTATCTGATAATGCCCATAATACAATCGTATCAACTGATGGGTGACTAAATGCAAGCGTGTAAAAATCGTGAGCATATTCAGCCTGATAATTTTCATATTTTGATGATGTCTTTCTTTTTGGTTTTTCTTTTCCAGCTCTTCGAGCCTCTTTAATTGAATCTTGCCATGCTCTCATTTCTTTCCAATCAGCCACAGGAGCACAGCTACATATCGTGACTTCTGTTAAGTCAATAGGAATCCCATAAGCGCTATAATCTTCAAGTAAGTCCCACATAACTTCTTCAGTCCAAATATTCGAATCTTCCTGCATATGCGCCTGAATACCAATACTTTTAATAGGGATATTATTATCTAAACAATATTTTATTAAATTGTGATAATCTTCATGTTCATGCTGAAAATGATTAATTAATCCTTCTGCTTGCGGTTGAATTGATTGTAATTCGTCAGAGAGCATTTTAACAACTGGTCCTTGCCCTCCTCTTGAGTCCATCCATCTAGCAACTCCATGATTTTGTCCAATATAATCTCTGATTTCTGTTATTGAAGGAGCTTCATTGTATAAATCCCATTCATCTATTTCTGGATAATTTGATAATAAATAACGTACATGAGTTATAATATCATCATGAATTTCATCCACATCTCTGGTTTCGCTGTTAATCCATCTAGGTGTGGAATTATGCCATAACAAAGGATGACCTCTAACCGTCTTATTGTTTTCTAATGCCCAATCTAATCCAAATTGGTAATACTTATTTAATTGCCATTTCCCTTTTTCTTTTTCATTTGCACTCCAATAAAAACCGACAGTATTATAATTAAAAAGATGATCGACGTACTTTAACATTTTATCTCTAAACGGCTCATCGTAAATAGCATGCATTTGAGTAAGAGATATTCCAAAGTTAAAATCGTGTTTTTGAAGCTCAATCTCCACCATTGATCCCACAGGTAATAGAGTGCCATCAGGCAAATAAATTTCTAATTCAACATTACCTTTTCTAAATTTTTCTATTCTTTCTTCTGCGCCTTTTAACTCCCATTTTATATGCTTTTCAGCTAGCAAGTTATTTTCAAATACGCATAGAAATGAACATATTATAAGAAAAAATTTCATATCATTCTCCTACCCTTGTTTGGTTTCGAATCTTAATTAAATCCTTCATAACATTATTTAATTTCTTTCCGTTTTTATCTGCTCCAAACGCATCATGAAGTTGTTTATATAATAAAAATAATTGATCATAAATTTTTTTATTTCCTTCGTTAGGTATATATTTTTTTTCATCGACCATTGTCATACAATCAATAGCCTCTTCAAAATTATCATACTTATTACCAACAACAGCAGCAGCAATGGCTGCACCTAATGCACAGCTTTGGGAATTACTAGAAATTTCCATTGTGTAATTTAACACATCTGCATAAATTTGCATAACCAATGGACTCTTCTCAGCTATGCCTCCACAATTAATTATCCGGTCAATTTTTACATCATAATTTTTTAGTTGTTCAATAATTATTCGGGCTCCAAAAGCGGTAGCTTCGACTAATGACCTGTAAATTTCTGCTGGTGTCGTCTGTAACGTTGTTCCAATAATTAATCCAGAAAGCTTTGGATCAGTTAAAATAGAACGATTACCATTATTCCAATCTAGTGACAATAAGCCAGATGTACCGGGTTGAATTTCTAACGCTTGATCGTTTAATTCACTATGAGTTAATTTTTCACCTGGTTGTATTTTATTTACAAACCAATTAAAAATGTCCCCGACAGCTGACTGACCAGCCTCTATTCCGAAGTAATTTGGTAAAACTGATTCATAAGCAATTCCGCAAATACCAGGAATGTTTGGTATTTTTTTGGTTATTGGTGTTATTGCTATATCACAAGTAGATGTTCCTAAAATTTTAACCATTACTCCTGGTTTTACTCCTGTTCCAATTGCCCCGGCATGAGCATCAATAGTACCTATCGCAACAGGTATACCTTCAGGCAACAACAGTTCTTTTGCCCATTTGAAATTTAATTTACCAGCTTCTTGACCAATATTTTTGGCAGTTTTTGGTAACTTATTTTTAACTTTTAATAAACGATTATCAATTGCATTTAGAAATTCATCATCAGGAAATCCTCCCCATGTATTACTGTATAGTCCTTTATGACCAGCTGCACATAATCCTGCTGTTCTATTTCCAGTTAATAGAAATGGAATCCAATCTTGTAATTCCATCCAACTATCAGCAGCGTTAAATACCTCCGGATCATTTCTTAAACAATTGAGAATTTTTGCCCAAAACCATTCAGATGAATATACTCCGCCACAAGCTGTAAGATATTCTGGTCTAATTTTTTGAGCATAATTTGTAATTTCTTCTGCCTCTTTTAAAGATGTATGATCTTTCCATAACCAAGCAAGGGCAGATAATTTGTCGCTAAAATATGTATCAAATACTAAAGCATCACCGTTTTCATTTAATGGTATGGGTGTACTTGCAGTTGCGTCGACGCCAATTCCTATAATTAAATCGGGATCAATATCAGCATCACTTACAGCATTTTTTACAGTCTGTTTTAATCCATCAATATAATCTAATGGATGTTGTCTAGAAAGATTTGGATCATCATCTGTGATAACTCCATTCTCTCCGTGTGAATATTCAAATACCGAAGAGCCAATAATTTGGCCATTTCCGCAATTAACAACAATACTCCTTACGGAGCTTGTTCCATAATCAATTCCAATACTATACTGCTGTGAACAACTTTTATTCATATTCAAAAGAAACCGCGCAATGGCAACTAAATGAAGGAATTATCACTTCAATTTGATTATTATTTTTAACCATTTTTAATTGCTCCATTGATGGAATCAATGTTGCTTTTTTTATCTTTTCAGGTAAATCGACTATCAACTTTACATTGTTTAAATGTGGCAAGTCTTCAATTACTTCGCATGCACCTCTTGTAATTGGGGATGCATACAGTAAATGTGATACGTATCTTTTCTTATCTTTTTGGTGTAATAAGCTGATTCTTCCAGTTGAAGGGAGGTCAACCTCAACCATTGGTTTGAAATTAAGGGATTTCAAACAATTTTTAAATAAATCTCGATGAAGATATGCTCCATGCTTGTAATACATTTCGTCAAGTTTATGGGCTATATAGATTACATTTCCGTTTTTAATTATTCCAGGATGTAATGCATTATTTAACTTATAGGGCGTATTTTGATGGGATGTAAACGCTCCGTAGGTTCTGCTAAAATATGGTTCTCGAATGTGCGCTAATATTTTAGAGGAATCATTCGGTTGAACTTTAGTTGCTGATTTGTAGAATAAAAATGGAG